>Ga0075911_135_pt1 | contig 5147 bp, 3 predicted proteins | sample RifGroA2_FD_68330 | JGI IMG/M metagenome (GOLD analysis project Ga0075911, IMG submission 68330) | Parcubacteria bacterium GW2011_GWA2_36_10 | reverse complement strand
TATTTTATCTAGGCCATAGGAATTTACATTTTGACCTAATAAAATTATTTCTTTATAATTTTTTGCAAGTAATTCTTTGATTTCAGCAATGATGCTGGCACTTGGTCGAGACACTTCTCGGCCTCTGGTATAGGGCACGGCGCAATAAGTGCAAAATTTATTACAACCAGTCATAATCGGTACATAAGCACGATAGCTAGAGTAGTAGCTCGGTTGGATATCAAAGAAACTAGGTAAAGCTAATTTTTCTTCGGGAGCTGCTTTTTTTATACTTTCTGCCAGATTGTCTAGATTTTTTATGTCTAAAAAAATATCAAATTTATCCGCTAGTTTTTTGCGATCATAATCAAGCACACAGCCAGACAGCATAGTGATCAATGGTCTTTTTTCTTTGACTATTTGCCAATTACGCACTTTGCCATAGATCCTATCAACGGCTGTTTGCTTGACCGAACAAGCAACGACACCTATTAAGTCAGCCTCGTCTTCGTTATTAGTTTCTTGGTAGCCCAGAGCTTTGAGAGCAGTCGCTAGACGCTCGGCGTCAGAGATATTCATCTGGCAACCAAAAATAAGTAAGTAGAATTTTTTATCTTTCATAGCTTTGGCATTTTTACCCCGTTAGATAAGTAAAATTTATCTTTTTATACTACTGAATTTTTAAAAATAAAGCAATGTTTTTAAATTCGGATAACTTGAGTGTTTATCTAACGGGGTGAACAATAAAACTCAAAAAAATCAATCCTGTCTCATAGATTAGTATAAAAAATTCCACCCCCGTAGGGGTGGAATTTTAATAAAAAGTTTTAGTCTTCTTGTTCTTGTTTTAAGCGTTCACGTTCTAACTCTTGTTTTTTCTTTAAAATTTCTAATCTTTGTTTTTCGGCTTCACGATTGTTTTCTTTTTCTTTTTTTAGTAGCTCTAATTTTTTTTCTTCCAGCTCTTTTCTGATGACCGGTAAATTTCTACTATCATCTTCTAGTTCATCCAAGTCGTCACTATCGTCTATTTTTTTTATTCTTTCTTTGAGCTGTTCTTGTTGTTCTATTTTTAATTTTTCCAGTTTAGTTTTTAGTTCGCTGGAAGCTTCAGATCTTAGTTCATTGATTATCTTGATTTTGACAGCCTCACCATTTTGACCGATGTTGATATTTTGCTGTAAAAATTTTTCTTTTTGACTATCGTCTAAATTATTAAATTTTTCTTTGAGTTTTGCCATTAAAGATTCTTTAGCTTGGATAGCTTCGGTGCCTAAAACCGAACCTTGTGGCGCTGAAGATAAAGTTTCGGTTAGTTTTATTTTTTGGACATCAGTTAATTTTACTTCTTCTAAATATTTACTAACTTTTTCTTTTTCTTGAGTAGAGAGATTTTTTAATTTTTCAATCAATCTATCGCGAGTTTTATTTTGCGTGGCTTCGATAGCAGCACCAGCTTCAGTCGGTAAAGCATCTTTTAAATCTTCTAGATTAGCCATGGCTTTTAAGCCAGCGAATTTGTCAGCCTGGTCAGTGGTATCAGCTGCTGCAGTCAATCTTTGTTCTAAATTAGCTTTATGCTTTTCGTACCAAGTATTGATGCGTTCTTGGCGCAAAGCTTCTATTTTGGTTTTAACTTGTTCTGGTAATTTAGCAGATAAATTACGTAAAATTTCTTGTTGTTTTAAAGCTTGTTCATCAAGCTTTTTTAGTAATTCAGTTTTTTTGTCGGCTGGTAAAGCATTGATTTTTTCTTCTACTTTGGTCATTTTAGCCTGATATTTTTCTAAGGCTTTATTTAGTTTTTCTTGGAGTTTTGCATCAGGATTATTTTCCGCTAATTTTTTGGCAGCTAACAATTCTAAATTAGCTTGTTTAAGCTTAAGCTCATCTTTTTTGACAGCATCACTAGTAAATAAAATTTTGGTGCTAAGTTTAAATTTGCTCCACCAATAGCCATTATCATCAGGTGACTTTACTTCTTCACTGCTAATATCTAGATCATCGCTACTGACTTCAGTGATAGTAGTGCTAGTATCAGCACTGGTTTGCGCAAAAATTAATTTAGTATTTATTTGCCAAGCAAAAACTAAAGTTAGCACAAAAAGACTATAATAAATAATTTTTTTGTTAAACATATTTTTCTTTTTTTAATAATAAAATATTACGCTATTTATAATGCCTATGATATTTCCCCGATAGGGGAAGTAGCTAGGTATATTTTTATTATAGCATATTTAGTGCTTTATAGCACTTGATTGTCGTGAGAGTGTGATTCAGTCAAACCAGCATTAGTAATACGAATAAATTGCGCATGTTCTTGTAGCTCTTTTAAGTTACGCGCATTTGCATAGCTCATACCAGAGCGTAGGCCACCAACATAAAGATTGACTACATTTTTAGCCGGGCCTCTGAATGGCACGCGAGATTCCACACCTTCGGGAGTGACATCTTCTATTTTTTCTTTAGCATTTGGGCGAGCAAGAGCAGCGGTCAATGAGGCCATACCGCGGGAAATTTTATATTGTTGTCCACGATAAGATAAAACCGCACCGGGAGTTTCTTCGGTGCCAGAAAATTGTCCACCCATCATAACAGAGTCAGCACCGGCCGCTAAGGCCTTAACCATGTCTCCTGGCTGTTTGATGCCACTATCAGCTATGAGGGGAACATTGTATTGTTTGCAAACTGGTGCACAGTTAAAAATAGCACTTAATTGTGGCACACCAAAACCAGTGGTAATGCGAGTAGTACAAGTAGAACCAGAACCAATGCCTACTTTGACAGCATCAGCACCAGCTAAAATCAAATCTTTAACGCCTTGAGCTGTCGCTACATTGCCGCCAATTATATCAATTGATGGATATTTGGTTTTAATTTCTTTGATAGCTTCTATAGCATTGACAGAGTGACCATGGGCAATGTCAACTACCAAGACATCTACTTCGGCCTCAACCAAGGCTTTGACGCGTTCCATAAAATCATCTTTAGTACCGACAGCGGCGCCGACTAAAAGTCTGCCCTTAGCGTCTTTGCTAGCGTGACCATTATTATAATTACGGATAATGTCAGTGGCAGTGATTAAGCCGCGGATGCGAAAGGCATTGTCAACGATTGGTAATTTTTCTATTTTATTGATACTTAAAATTTCCTTGGCTTTTTCCATCTCAATGCCTACTGGAGCGGTAATCAGTTTTTCTTTTGGTGTCATCATCTCAATGACTTTGGTATTTTCATCAGTCACAAAATCCATATCACGACTAGTCAAAATACCTAGTAGATCTTGGCCATTATCAGACACTAAAAAGCTTTGACAGTTGTGTTCTAAGATTTTGGCTCGCACTTCTTTTAAAGTAGTATGAGTGGTGATAGTAAAAGGATGATCAATCACTACATTTTGTTTGCGTTTTACTTTTTTGACTTCTTTGACCTGATAGTCAACACTACAAAAACGATGAATGATACCAATACTACCCAAATAAGCCATGGCAATGGCCATTTTGCTTTCCGTGACGGTGTCCATATTGGCCGGCACGAGAGGGATATTTAGTTTAATATTTTTAGTTAAATAAGTAGAGACATCAGTATTTTGGCGAGATCTTAATTCTGATCTTTGTGGCACCAAAAGTACGTCGTCATAAGTTAAGGCGGTTCTAATTTCTTGCATGAGATTTATTATTAATGTTTATAAGGCTAATTCCCGATTTTCGATTTTTGTTTTGGCAAGTTTGATAAATTCTTCTTTACTAATATTTAATAAATCTTTTTGTCCACGGACACGAATAGCCATTTCACTTGAAGCTATTTCTTTGTCACCAATGACTAAAGTATAAGGAATTTTTTCCGCAGAATTTTTGCGAATTTTATTTCCTAAAGTTTCGTTAGAGTCATCGATTTCTATTCTTAAATTTTGTAATTTAAATTCGGCTGCTAATTTTTTAGCGAATTCTACATGATTTTCACTGACAGTTAAGATTTTGATTTGCACCGGAGCTAGCCACAAAGGAAAATCTCCAGCTAAATGTTCGATCAAAACTGCAGAGAATCTTTCTAAAGATCCGGCAATAGCAGCGTGAATCATCACGATGCGTTCTTGTTCACTTTTTTCATTGATACAATATAAATCAAAACGAATTGGCAAATTGCGGTCTAGCTGGATAGTGGCCACTTGCCATTTGCGACCCAAAGAATCTTGCGCCATAAAATCTATTTTTGGTCCATATAATGCTGCTTCGCCAAGACCTTCAGTGAATTCTAAATTAGCTTGCTTTAATAAATCTTTTAAATCATTTTCCGTTTTTTGCCAAACAGTTTCATCGCCTAGATATTTTTCTAGCTGTTCTGGATCATGTAAAGAAAGGCGAATTTTTAGTTCAAAACCAAAAGTTTTATAAAAAGTTTGGACAATATTGACAATTTTTAAAACTTCATCTTTGACTTGATTTTCACGACAAAACACATGAGCATCATCTTGAGTGATAGACAGAACTCTAGCTAGACCAGATAACTCACCACTTTGTTCATCGCGATAGACCATCGTAGTTTCCGCATAGCGTTGGGGTAAATCACGATAGCTACGAGGTAAATGATTATAAATTTGAGTATGATGGGGACAATTCATTGGTTTCATGGCAAATTCATGGCCTTCGCGAGTAATAATGGTAAATAAGCCGTCAGCAAATTTTTGGGAATGACCACTGACATCATAAAGACTTTTTTTAGTGATGTGAGGAATAGTCACTTTTTCATAGCCATAAGCCTGGCGCAATTCCCAGACAAAGCCATCTATTTCTTGACGCAAAATTGTGCCCCTAGGTGTCCAGAGTGGTAAACCAGGACCGACTAATTCAGAAAAAGTAAATAAGTCTAGCTGTTTGCCTAAAAGTCTATGATCACGCTTTTTGGCCTCTTCTAGCATAGCTTTATAATCAGCCAGTTCTTTTTGAGTTTCAAAAGCCAAACCATAAATACGCACGAGCATTTCGCGTTTTTCATCACCACGCCAATAAGCGCCAGCGGTTTGCGTCAAACAAAAAGCTTCGGCATTTATTTCTTCACTACTTGCTACATGTGGTCCACGACAAAGATCTTTAAAATTTCCAGATTGATAAAAACTTAGTTCTTCATCAACTGGCAAATCATTGATTAATTCGGTTTTAAAATTTTGT
>Ga0075911_148_pt1 | contig 5300 bp, 5 predicted proteins | sample RifGroA2_FD_68330 | JGI IMG/M metagenome (GOLD analysis project Ga0075911, IMG submission 68330) | Parcubacteria bacterium GW2011_GWA2_36_10 | reverse complement strand
GCCCGCGGCTTGCCGTTGCGGGCGGCAGTTGAATTAGGTTTCGGCCGGGCCTGGGATTCAATTAAAGACGCCAACGTTACCACTCTGCTGGTGGCCTTTATTTTATACAATCCGTTTGAGTGGCAATTCTTAAATACTTCCGGAATGGTCAGGGGCTTTGCCCTGACTTTAACCATCGGGATTTTAATTAGTTTGTTTACCGGAATTGTGGTGTCAAGGACTTTGATAAGAACATTCTATGTTAATGAGCAAAAAACAAAAAACAAAGAGCAATGAGCTTATGAAACAAATTAATTTTATAAAACTAATCCCACTATATTTTTCCATCTCCGGGATAGCGCTGGCAATCGGAATTTTTTCACTGGTTGTTTGGAAAGTCCGGCCGGCGATTGATTTTACCGGCGGATCATTAGTAGAGATTGAATTGCAATCGAAGGAAGGCGGAGATGTCAACGAAGGGACGATAAGATCGGCTCTTGGAGATAAAGAAGTTGAGGTTAATTCAATCCAGTCTGCCGGCGAAAACCGTTGGCTGATCAGAACCAAAATGGCCGAGGGAATTGATAAAAATGTTCAAGTAGCCCTGGCGGAAAAATTTTCCAAAGCCGAAGTCACCCGGTTTGAGTCAATCGGTCCGGCCTTGGGGAAAGAACTTTTAAGCAAAACATTTTTCGGGATCAGCCTGTCTTCATTGGGCATTCTGTTATATGTGGCCTATAGATTCGGCGGCGGCAAGTATGGGGTGTGCGCGGTATTGGCGATGATCCACGATAGTTTAGTGGTTTTGGGAGCGTTCAGCCTGCTCGGGCATTTTTACGGGGCGGAAGTTGACGCCTTATTTGTGACGGCCTTGTTGACAATTTTAAGCTTTTGTTTTAGTATCTAAGTGAACAGCCCTTTCTTTCGAGTCCAGGAAAAAGCGGTAGCGGAGCAAAGCGCACAACCTGACACCTTCTGTTGATTTGGGGATCACATCGGCCACCCTTGGGGAGGCCGAGCAACTGTGCATTTTCTGCTCCTGTCCACGTTTCTGTCTCGTGTTGGTTTGCATGGAACCTCCTTCCGCATCAACCAGCGCCCTCCGCTACCGCGCCCTTTTCACGCCATCGATCCGGCTCTCGGCCGGATGATGGATACCCCGATCCTGTGGGATCGGTTCAACTGCTGCGACGCCGCCCAGGTACGACTTGGGCGGCGTTTTTCTTTGACAAAGTTTTATTTTAGCTTTATGCTTTAAATGATTTGTAGCCCCTTCAATCGGTGGTCAGGGTGGCACTGCCTGACAGGCGACGACGGATATCTTTCACGACGTGAGAGGACCTTTTTTATCCGGACTCTGGCGCTGCAGTGCCCCCTGCCACTTTAAATGACGCATGTTCTTTTCTTCACACTCGTCTTGAAGCCTCTCTGTTTTAGTGTGACAGCTCCCGCTAGGGAGCAACGTGAGCGAGGCCACCCCTTTCCTGGGGTGGCCTTTTTTCTTTTCTCAAAAAATATGATAAACTAGTGATAGTTTTTCAATAAAATAAATAAAACTTGCTTAATGTCCGGCGCCAGCCGGACATTATAACCAAACTTGATCAATTCTCGGCGTCAGTCGAGTATTACGGCTATATGTATTTAGAAAAATTAGAAATTCAAGGTTTTAAATCTTTCGCTAAAAATACCACTTTAGTTTTTAATCGTGAGCTCACTACCATTGTTGGACCAAATGGTTCCGGTAAATCAAATATTGCTGATGCGGTCAGATGGGTGCTAGGTGAACAAAGTGCCAAAACTTTACGGGGTAAAAAATCAGATGACGTTATTTTTGCCGGTTCAGATAAAAAGGGCCGCTTAGGCTTTGCCCAAGTTGATCTATATCTTAACAATCAAGATAATTTATTAAATTTAGACTATGATCAAATAATTGTTTCTCGCAAGATAGATCGCAACGGTGAAAGTGAATATTTATTAAATGGTAGCAAAGTCAGATTATTAGATGTTCAGCTATTATTAGCGCAGGCAAATTTTGGTCAAAAAACTTATAGCGTGATTGGTCAAGGTATGATCGATTCTATTTTGACCTCATCAGCGGCCGAAAGAAAAGAGTTTTTTGATGAAGCAACTGGCGTCAAACAATTTCAAATCAAAAAAGATCAAGCAATTTCTAAACTAGATCATGCTAAAGAAAATTTAGCTCAAAGTGAGCAAATTTTAGCGGAATTAGAGCCACGCTTAAAAAGTTTACAACGCCAAGTCAATAAATTAGAGCGTCGTGAAAGTTTAGAGCAAGAATTAAAAAATTTACAAAACGATTATTATAGTTTTTTATTGAGTAATTTAAATCTTGATTTAAATAAAAAAAATATTGCTTTTGAAGCAGCCAAAAACAAAGAGATTTAAATTTACTAGAAAAAGAAAAGGCCTTATTAGAAGGTAAGTTAGATTTAAAATATCTAAGCTCTGGTCAGGGTGATTTGGTTTGGCTAAAAAATCGTCAAGCAGAAATTAATAATAATTTAGCCAAAAATAAATTATTAATTACTGAAAAAAATAAAACTTATTTAAAGAAACTTAGTTTTTTACAAGAACTAGAAGATAAACAAGCTTCTATTTTAGACGAGTTTAAAAAACTAGAAGCTGGCTTACAAAATAGCCAAGATTTTTCAGTAGATAAAATCGCTGGGCATTTAGAAAATATTTTAGTCGGACAGGACAATTTATTATTACAAATAGAAGATATCAAAGATTTAGCTGGTCTAGCTGATTGGAAAGTTTCTTTGCAAAACATCAAAGAACAAACCAAAAGCTTGTTGTCCAACCTTAAAGATAAACCTCAAGACAAGCAAATTAACTGGCAGATTGAGTTTAATCAGCTTTTAAAAAGCAAAGACAATTTAGTTACGGAAATCAATGAAGTAAAAACTCAAAGCTCAATTCTAAAACACAGCGTCGATAATCTTTTAGAAATAAATAAATCTCTAGAGCGAGAGTTAGCTAAATTACAGCTTGATTTAAAGCCAGCTACATCAGGGGAGCCAGATCAGGCATTAAAAAAACAATTAGAAGTTGTTTTAGAGCAAATTAAAAAGCAAGAAGCGATCAGTCAAGCGATTAGCGAAGAGATGGCAGATTTTAATCTTCAAGAAGAAAAAATCAAAACTAATCTAGTAACTGATCAGCAAAAGTTTCGTCAAGTGCAGAGTGAATTTAATACCAAAAATAATCAGCTCAATGAAATAAAAATATCCGTTGCTAGATTAGAAACTAAAAAAGAAGATTTAGAACGAGAAATTGAGGGTGAAGCGAGTAATTTTATTTTACAAGCAGAGTTTAAAGAAATTGAAACAGCTTTAGCTAAACAAAAAATTGCTAATTTAAAAAATCAGTTGAGTTCCATCGGCGCCATCGATGAAGCAGTGGTCAATGAATATCAAGAAGTAAATGAACGTTATACTTTTTTAAGTAAACAAATAGAAGATTTACAAGTCGCTACTAGTCATCTAGAAAAAATTATCAAAGATTTAGATAATTCAATTGCTAGCCAGTTTGATGAAGCATTTTTTAATATTAATAAATTATTTATTAATTATTTTAAAAAATTATTCAACGGCGGCAAAGCCGAGCTATTATTAGACATCAGAGAAGTGGCGATTAATCCAAAGACAGAGGAGACCGAAGAAGAGGATGTGGATGTGCAAACTAAAAAACAATATGGCATTGAGATTTTAGCTACCCCGCCAGGTAAAAAACTGGCCAGTATCAACATGCTGTCTGGTGGTGAAAAAGCCATGACTTCGATTGCTTTGATTTGTGCGATTATTGCCAATAATCCTTCACCATTTGTAGTGCTAGATGAAGTCGACGCTGCTCTAGATGAGGCGAATTCTATTCGCTTAGCGGATATTTTGCATGAGCTAGCTGACAAGACACAGTTTATCGCCATCACTCACAACCGTGCTTTGATGCATAAAGCTAAAATTATTTACGGCGTGACCATGGGCGATGATGGTATCTCTAATTTATTATCTATTAGCTTTGACAAAGCTGATGAAATCGCTGCTTAGAAATTGATTTGACAAAAAAGCCTTTTACTTTTAAGCTGATTTTGAAGATGATCTTTTTCAACCAAAAACAGCGAGGTGTGTCATGTTGCCAGTAACAAGAAACGCAGACGACATAAATCGTCTTTTTCAACAACTGAGTGGCCTCAGCCTTTCTCAGCGTCCATTGGTTGTGTTTTTGTCTGATGGGGTTAATTTTTCTAATCCCGGCATATGTCTGTACCCAGGGAGAGATTATGTTGGCCTTGTTGTTTCGGGTCAGGAGAAAATAGTCTATTTTAGTGAAATTGTGCTTCTGGATTTTCATTACATTATTCGCGAAGAAGGTCTACCTGGCCGCATTGAAAGTGAGGCTGCATTTGTGCGATACAGCCAACATATAATTGGTTTTGTTTGTCGAGGAGAAACGACAATGGTTAAACAAGTCATAGGAGTTAATTATAACAATGGCATTGTCATGTTTCTTGATGAAAGAGGTGAAGCTCTTTCATCTTCAATGTCTCAGATCGCAGAGATCATTATCTGTTCAAAATAGATAAGCAGCTCATGATTGTTCGGACAGGCCCCTTGGCCTGTCCGTTTTTCATTATTGACAAATATTAAATAATATAGTAGCATAAAGCACGTCATGGAAGTGCTCGTAATTAATATTTTAATTTAAGAAATATTAGGTCAGTATGATCCTCATACTAAAGCTAATAGTTTTAATAATGAACGCATTTCCTATTGGATGAGCGTTGGCGCTCAAGCTTCAGAAACAGTTCACAATCTTTTAGTAAATACTGGTTTGATCAAAGCCGAGGCTAAAAAAGCTAAAGCAGTGTCAATCAGTAAAAAAAGAACAGTTAAAATAGACAAAGAAAAAACTGCCGAAGCTGCAAAAGCTGAAGCTAAAAAAGCCAAAGAAGAGGCTGCAAAAGCTGAAGCAGAAGCACCAGTTGCAGAAGTTACAGAAACTCCAGAAGTTGTTCCAGCAGAAAATAAAGAATAAATTTTTAGTACCCCCTCTGTCGAATCCGCCGTCTGGCGGATCCGTCTTCTCCCCCTAATTTAGGGGGAGATCGCCAATGGCGAGAGGGGGTATTTTATGTTGACGTTTTTTTTATAACGTTGTATACTGATAAAAAGTTTTAGCTTAAACTTTTTAAGTTAAGGCTTAATTAATTAAGCATTTAAGCAACAAAGAAATGATGCAAGATCAAGAATTTTTAGAGACAGTGGTCAAAGCTTTAGTCGAAAATCCAAATGATGTCG
>Ga0075911_139_pt1 | contig 5488 bp, 7 predicted proteins | sample RifGroA2_FD_68330 | JGI IMG/M metagenome (GOLD analysis project Ga0075911, IMG submission 68330) | Parcubacteria bacterium GW2011_GWA2_36_10 | reverse complement strand
CTGGTAAAGTAAAATCTTATCAACACGATATGATTTTGAATGGTTTTGAAGTCGGTGGTGGTGCAGTGCGTATCCATGACAGTAAATTGCAGGAAAAGATTTGGGATTTGATTGGCTTTACAGCCGAGCAAAAACAACAATTCAAACATTATATTTCAGCTTTTTCTTATGGTGTACCACCACATGGCGGTATTGCCCCTGGTTTGGATAGATTGTTGATGGTTTTGTTGGGAGAAAAGAGTTTGAAAGAGGCGATTGCTTTCCCGCTGACTTCAGATGGTAGAGATCCGATGATGGAGTCACCAAGTGCAGTTACTCAAGAACAGCTTGATGAGTTAGGTTTGAGTGTTAAAAAATAATTGATAAATTTATGATCAAATTTGGACACAGGGGAGCAATGGGCTATGAGCCTGAAAATACTCTCATTTCATTTCAAAAAGCTATAGAGTTAAATGTTGATGCGGTTGAGCTAGATGTGTATGTTTGCAAAACCGGAGAATTAGTGGTTATCCATGATGATAAAGTGAATCGTACGACCAATGGCACTGGTTATGTCGCGGAAAAAACCTTAGAAGAGTTACGTTTACTAGATGCTGGAAAGGGAGAAAAAATCCCCACTTTGCAAGAGGTTTTTGATTTAATTGATAAAAGAGTCAAAGTTAATATTGAGTTAAAAGGAGTAGGCACGGCAGAGCCGGTAGCACAAATGATTCAAGACTATGTTACCAATAAATCTTGGACAAAGGATCATTTTATGGTGTCTTCTTTCAATCATCATGAGTTAAAAAAATTTAATAAATTAAATCCAGAAATCAAAATAGGCGCTTTAATTTCTGGTATTCCCATTTCTTATGCAGAATTTGCTGAAAAAATAGGCGCCTTTTCAATAAATTTAGATATTGATTTTATCAATCAAGAATTTGTTGATGACGCGCATCAAAGGGGTTTGAAGGTTTATGTTTGGACAGTGAATGATCATGATGATATTGCCAGAATGAAAGCTTTGGGAGTTGATGGAATGTTTTCTAATTTTCCCGATAGATTATAAAGTAAAAATCAATTAATTAATGCATAAATTTTCTTTAGAACAATTTGAAGGTCCGCTTGATTTGCTGTTACAGCTGATTGAAAAACAAAAGCTACAAATCACTGAAATTTCTTTAGCAAAAGTGACTGATCAATATCTAAACTATCTTGATCAAAACAAAGATATTCCTAAGTTGGAAGTGGCAGATTTTTTGTTAATTGCTTCTAAACTAATTTATTTGAAATCCAAGTATTTATTGCCGAATTTGGAGCTAGAAGCAGACGCGGAAGTCAATGATTTAGAGAAACAGCTCAAGATTTATCGTCAATATTACGAAGCTAGTAAAAAATTCAATCGTTTGTGGATGAAAAATAAAATGTCTTATGGACGTTTATCTCCATTTAAATTGCCACCACGCGAGGGATTTTTTGCACCAGCCAATCTAGACTTGATTTTAATGTCACAATTATTTTTTGGGGTTTTGGGTAAGATAAAAGCCGTGGTGAATTTGCCAAAGATTGTGATGCAAAAGGCAGTTTCTATTGGCGAAAAAATTACGCATATCAGAAATTTGATTAAAAATGCTGCCAGTTTTTCTTTTCATCATTTGATCACCGAAAAAAATAATAAAACCGAAGCAATCGTAAGTTTTTTAGCGATGCTAGAGCTAGTCAAACAAAGAGAAATAGAAGTTTCGCAAGATAGCTTATTTGGCGAAGTAAAAATTTTTAATCATCAAGAACAAAAAATTAATTTTTAAATAAAGAATATTTAGTGCTATCCCGCCGACGGCGGGATAATCACTGGAATTAATGAAGTGTATGTCTCAAGAAAATGAAAAAAAATTTAGCATTTCTTTAGCTGCTTTAGAAAGCTTGTTGTTAGCTGCTGGTAAGCCTTTGGCTTTTAAAGAAATAGCTGATTTATTCAAAGAAGATTTAGCTAAAGTAGAAGAAATTTTAAATGAAGTAGAAAAAAAATATAATCAGCCAGATTCTGGCATACATTTGGTTTTAAACAATAAAAAAGCACAACTAGTGACAAATCCAAATAATGCGGAAATTTTACAAGCTTATTTGCATGACGAGCAAAGCGGAGAATTAAGCAAAGCTTCTCTAGAGACTTTGACTATCATCGCTTACAGACAACCGATTTCCAAAGAAGAATTAGAGCAAATCAGGGGTGTAAACTGTAGTTTGATTATTCGTAATTTGATGATTCGTGGTTTAGTGGAAGCTCAAGATGAAAAAAATGATTTAGCACCTAAGTATTCAGTGACGATTGATTTATTAAGGCATTTGGGTTTAGATAGCGTCAAACAATTGCCAGATTTTGAAAGCTTAAATAGCAATGAAAATTTGCAAACTTTATTAGAGCAAGTGAAGCCAGAATAATTTATGATCATGCGTTTGGCAAAATATTTGAGTAACAGTGGTATTGCGTCGCGTCGACAAGCTGAAGTTTTGATTTCTTCGGGTCGTGTCAAAGTAAACGGTGAGATAGTAAAAATTCTAGGCACTAGTATTGATTCTGAACAAGATCAAATTTTTTATAATAATAAATTAGTAAAATCTGATGATAAAGTTTATTATTTATTAAATAAACCCAAAGGCTATATTTGTTCAAATTTTGATGCGCATAATAGACAAAATGTTTTGGCACTCGTGCCAAAATCTCCGCGTGTTTATCCCGTTGGCCGTTTAGATAAAGATAGTCAAGGCTTGTTACTACTTACAAACGATGGAGATCTGACTTATGAATTGACTCACCCAAAGTTTGTGGTGAAAAAAGAGTATTTAGTAGAGCTAGATAAAGATATTTTAGCCAAAGATTTAGCACAACTAAAAAGTGGCATTAGATTGACTGAGGGTGTGGCAAAAGCTGATCAAGTCAAAAAAATTTCTCCTTATAAAATTCAGATTACTATTCACCAGGGTTGGAATAGACAGATTAGACGGATGATGCAGGCCTTAAATTATCGAGTAATTAGTTTGACTAGAGTCAGAGAAGGTAATTTAGCTTTAGGGAATTTAGCGCTTGGTAAATACAAAGTTTTAAATATTAAGGATTTTAAATAAATGTGGGCTGGAATAGCAAAAATTTTTTTATTATTACAAATAGTAGTAGCGCCCATGCACTCTATTTTTACTTTGGAGCTAAAAAATGAAGCTAATAAAAATATTGTCACCGTGCAATCAAGATTAGCAACGGAAAATTTGCCATCTAAAATAGACAATGATTCTTTGGGAGTAAAATTGACAGCCTCTTCGGCCGCTGTCATGGATAAAGCTAGCGGTTTAGTTTTGTGGCAACAGCAAGCTGATATAGTGCGACCGATTGCGAGCATCAGTAAACTGATGGCGGTGCTAGTATTTTTAGAACATAATCCTGGCTGGGATGCAGAAGTGACTTTAGAAGAAACAGATTTTGTGATTTCAAGCCCAGTGAAATTAGTAGCTGGTGAAAAAGTGAAGGTCAAAGATTTATTTTATTCTAGTCTGATCGCTTCAGATAATAATGCTTTGCTTGCTTTGGTGCGTGCTAGTGGCAAAACTCAAGCTGAATTTGTTAATTTAATGAATACCAAAGCGAAAAATTTAAAATTAACAAAAACAAAATTTTTTGAGCCAACTGGTTTAAGCTCGAAAAATGTTTCGACTGCCAATGAAGTTTTGATTTTAGCTAAAACTGCTTTTGCTGTTTCAGAAATAAGCAAGGCCGCAAGTCTGGCTAGCTATAATTTTACAGCTTTAAGTGGAGAAAAACACAAAGTAGTTTCTACTAATAAGTTATTAGGTAGCTTTTTACATTTGGGTCCAGCCAAAACTGGCTATATTGGCGAAGCGGGTTTTTGTCTGGTAGCGGAAGTGGCCAATGAAAATAACCAAGAAATTTTAGCGGTAGTTTTAAATTCAGACAACAATGATAATCGTTTTCAAGATCTAAAAGCTTTGGCTTATTGGGTCTTTCAAAATTTTCACTGGTCTTAAAAACGATTTTGTTTTATACTTAAAATATGTTGGAGTATATTTATAATTTAGCGCAAACTTTGCCGCCAGAATTAGCGGTGGTTTTGTTATCTATTACTCCGATTACGGAAATCAGACTTTCTATACCATTTGCTATGCAGGTCTATGGCTTTACGCCTTATCAGGCGATGTTTTGGTCAGTTTTAGGAGATATTATTCCCGCTGCTTTGTTGGTCTATTATTTAGGGCCAGTGTCTAGATTTTTGATGAAGCGTTCTAGTATGGCCCGTAGATTTTTTGCTTGGCTATTTAGTAAAACTAGACAAAAATTTCCCGAAGATTATTCAAATTTAGGTAAAATTGTTTTAATGTTGTTTGTAGCCCTACCTTTTCCTGGTTTTGGCGCTTGGTCAGGTGCGATTGCTGCTTGGCTATTTGACGTGAAAAAAACCGAAGCTTTAATTTTTATTTTATTAGGTATTATTTTAGCCGCTTTAGCAGTTACTGGTTTATCACTTGGTATTTTTAGTATTTTTAAATTTTAAATATGGAAAAAAATAAAAAAATAGTGCTTGCCAATTGGAAAATGCAGTTAAATCCAGCTGAAGCAATCGTGCAAGCTAAAAATTTTAAAAAATTATATACTAAAGCTGGTCTAGACAAAAAAGTAGAAGTGGCGATTGCTCCAGATTTTTTGGCTTATTTAGAAGTCGCCAAAGTTTTAGAAGGTTCGGGTATATTTTTAGCAGCGCAAAATGGCTACAGCGAAACCAAAGGTGCTTTTACAGGAGAGATTTCTTTAGCTACCTTGAAAGAAGTTGCTTGCTCTTATGTTTTAATTGGTCATTCCGAGCGCCGACAATTTTTTGCGGAAACCGATGAAAGTATTAATAACAAAATTTCTTTTGCTTTACAGCAAGGCTTAATACCAGTTTTATGTGTGGGTGAGACATTTGCTGATCGCAAAGATGGTCGCAAAGATGTGGTGGTGATGCAGCAAGTGCAAAATGCTTTGCGTGGTATAGATATAAAGCCCAGTCAGACATTAGTCATTGCCTATGAACCAGTTTGGGCGATTGGTTCTGGTCAGGCGATGCAGCCAGTCGAACTAAAACACACAGCGATGATTATTCGCCAAAGCTTGATTGATGTTTTAGAGGATAAAGATTTACCGCTGGTTAAAATTATTTATGGTGGTAGTGTGAATTCAGAAAATATTAGCTCATTTACAGACTTGGATATTATATTTGGCGCTTTAGTGGGAGGGGCTAGTTTAGACGCAGAAAAATTTATTGATTTAATTAAACAAATATAAATATGATTGTCCCAATAGAAAGAATTGTTAATAAAGCAAAAAAACAAAAATATGCCATTGGTGCTTTTAACACTTCAAATTTAGAAATCACTTTAGCGATTGTTAGAGCAGCGGTGAAAATGAAGTCCCCAGTCATTATCCAGACTTCAGAGTCAGCGGTTACATACTCTAATGCTG
>Ga0075911_147_pt1 | contig 6506 bp, 4 predicted proteins | sample RifGroA2_FD_68330 | JGI IMG/M metagenome (GOLD analysis project Ga0075911, IMG submission 68330) | Parcubacteria bacterium GW2011_GWA2_36_10 | reverse complement strand
GCCCAGAGGGCGACCACCCCCTGGGTGGTAATTTCCTTTTTCAAAAAAATATTGTATAATAAAGACATAAGTAAAACAAAAATATGAAAAAAATATTCTCACAAAATTTAGTTCTTTGGCTTTTAGTTTTTACTGCTTCTACTTTCAGTCTGATCTTTGTGCAGCAACAAGTGTTGGCTGTCTGGCAGGCACCTGGTGCAAGTCCGGGGGATAATACACCAGTATCGGTGCCTCTGACAGTTGATGCTAGCAATAATGTTGATGTAGCTAATAATAATTTGATTAATGTTTTGGATTTAAGAGTTGATACTTTGACCGCTACTACTTCAGTGAATGTTCTAGGTACTTTGACGGCTGTTACTTTAAATCCAACGAATTTGAGCACGGATAATTTGACTATGCCTTTAGGCAGTAGTCAGGCGATACTGGATGTGACGGGCGTAGATAGTTCTTTAGACTTGACGGCTGCTAATGCTGTGAGCATTGGTGTGCTCACTAAGGCTGGCAAGTTTAGTTCTGGTATAGCAGCCTCTGGTGGCATTTCTTATGGTGTATATGCAGATACTAATGCTTCTAGCGGAGGTTTGACGAATTACGCTGTAGCAGCGGTATCAAATAATGCCGGTGGCACAGCTGTTTATGGCTTGGCTAATGCTGGTTGGGCGGGATATTTTTCTGGCCCCATTGGTGTAGCTGGTTCCGCTGCTTTTGGTAACAACAGCACGGCCAATGGTTTGTATGGTTTTGCGGTCGGACATTCAGCTGTGGCGGATGGTGATTATAGTTTAGCTTTTGGTGCTATGACTGTTTCTGGCGCCGATGCAGTTGGTATTAATCTTGATGATCTTACTGCGCAAACTTTTGCTCAAGCTAATTCTATGTCGATTATGGGGGGTAATGTGGGTATAAATACTTTAACGCCTAGTTATAAATTACATTTAATTGGTTCTTATTATCAAGACGGCATGATGCAAGTCAGACCAACTACTGTCTTGGGTGTTGGGGAAAATATTTTTTATGGCAATGCACCAAGCGGTAGTAGTGATAGTGCTAATTTATTATTATTACAAAACAATGCCGTTGATAAATTTAGCGTGACGGCTTTAGGAGCTGGTACTTTTGCTGGCGCACTTTCGGCTACGCAAGCTACATTTACTAGTGGTCTAGCTGTGACTGGTGCTACAACTTTGACCGGTGCTTTGGCTATTAAGAGCGGCGGAAGTATTTCTTTTAGCGGTAGCAGTGGCAGTTATTTTGATTTTAATGATGATACTGGTACAGGTGCCCCGGCCTGTGCTGGTGGTACAGCGGGTGTGGTATATAATTTTAAAGTCAATAATGTCTTATGTTATTGTAATGGTACAGCTTGGTTCTCAATGGTCAATGGCAAAGCGGATGCTTTATGTGCAACTAAATAAAAAAATTTATGTGGCAGGATAAAAAAAATATTGCAATTGCTTTTACTTTTTCAGTTTTAGCTTTATTAACTTTTTGGTCAATTGACACTGGTGTTTGGGCCGATGAGTTTTCTCCACCACCTGGTCCACCGCCAAGCGGTAATGTGGGCTTGAATTTTTTAAGTAATCCTTTAAATACAGATTTAGATTTAAATAATAATAATATTTTAAGTGCCAACGAAGTTCATACTAATAGTTTGATCATATCAACTGGACATTTAGATATTAATAGTAATACTGCTTCAGCTGGAGAAGAAAAGTGGGCTTTTAAAGGTGGTGCTAGTAAAAATTTTGCTCCTACTGGCCATACTTATGGTTTTTATGGCACAACTTTAGGCTCCAGTGGGGCAAATCCGAGCTATGCTGTTTACGGTGTGTCAGCCAACACTGGTGGCATAGCAGTTTTCGGTAAAGCAAATAATGGCTACGCAATTTATGGAGAGTCAGCTAATGTCAGCACACCTGGCATTTTTGGCTTAGGTAAAAATGGTGTTTTTGGTCAAAGTAATCAAGCTGGTGGTGCAGGTGTTTATGGCCATGCCGGCACTGGCTCTTATGCTGGTTATTTTGATGGCTTAGTTTATTTATCTAATGGTGGTCAACTTTATGTAGAAACCACTGGTAATACTAGCCCTATTGTTGGTGTGGCTGCTTATAATGCTAATAATGCCGGGGTGCAGGGTTATGGTAATGTTGGTATGTATGGCGGCGGAGATGCGATTGGTGTTTATGGCTATGGTGAGCAGGGCGTTTTGGCCAAAGGAGCTCGCACCATGTCTGTCGTACCACCACCAGGTGGAGAATGGGGTGGAGAAGAGCCAGTAGATAATGGTAATATCGCTAGTTTATTTGGTATTAATAAAGTGCAAGCAGCTGTTGGCAATTACACGGCCTATACCATTGGTTTGGTAGCAGCTGGTGGTTCAAATGGTGGCGCTAGTTTGACGCACGCTGGTTTAGGTCTATGTGCTTTATCTGGTGCTAAAGATTTTGCTTTGGGTGCCAATCCAGACTATTATACTTATTGTCAGGACGCGAATGCTAAAAATAATTATGCTGGTTTTTTTGCCGGTGATATTTATATCAAAGATGGCTCTGTACAATTAAATGGAGCCTTAGCAAATAGCAATGAAAATTTACTTTATGCTAATGCTGATTCAGCTGTAAATAATTCTCATTTATTAAAATTACAAACTGGTTTTGCTGATAAATTTAAAGTAGATAAAGACGGCGCTGTCTGGTCAGCTAGTAGTTTGACCACCAATGGTGATGTAAATATTAATACTGGCTCTTTGTTTTTTAATGATGGTGCTTCATATATAGACTTTCGTGGCGGAGATTCTGGCCCAGCTTGTAAAGCTGGCGATGAGGGTATAGTGTATTATTTTACAAATTATAATGCCTTATGTTTATGTCAGGGTGCAGATGGCTGGGTGGATTTAGTACCAGGACAAGATAATGGTATGTGTACCAATGGCGTTTATATGCCAAGTTAAACTTTAATTTTTAAGTATTTAAATATTCCGCCCCGCGTAGCGGGGCGGAGTTAAGACAAACTATATGTTTAATAAAAAACAACTCTATTTGATTGGTGGTCTAGCCTTAGCTTTGAGCTTGGTTTTAGTACAAGTGCAAGTCAAAGCTGCTTGGACCAATCCAGTCGGTAATCCAAGTGGTACTGATACCAATCCACCAATTACTAACCCACTGCAAGTAGATTTAAATTTAAATGGAAAAAGTTTGACCAATGGTGCTACTGGTGCTTTTACTAATGTTAATGTAAATTAATAATCAAGTGCCAAGTTTTGGTGGTTTGAGCAATCCTTTAACAGAAGATTTGTCTGGTGGTGATAGATATGCCATTACTAATTTGATGGGCTGTAAGGCAGGATCAGGTGAAACTTGTGCCGCAGTCGAAGGTCAAGCTGGTGAAAGTGTGGGTGTAGATACTTATGCCGTTGGTCTTTATGGATACACTCAAGATGTGTCAGGTGATAGTCCTAGCTATGCAGTAGCTGGGGTAGCGAATAATACTGGTGGCGTAGCTGTCTATGGTTTGGCTAATAAGGGTTGGGCGGGGTATTTTTCTGGTCCGGTCGGTGTGGCTGGTGATTTACAGGTTATCGGCAATTCAGATGTTTCTGCTAATTTCAATGTTGCTCAAAATGCAACAGTTAGTGGTAATATGATTACCACTGGTACAACGCGAATGGAAGGTTTGGTGACAATAGAAAATGGTTCAAATATTCAAGGGCTTTTGCGAGTAGATGCCCAAGCACCTAAATTTGGCCAGGTAAGTGCGATTGTTGGTAATGCTGATGGTGTTAATTATGATAATAATGCTGGTGTAGAGGGCATTGGCACAGTTGGCGTCTATGGCAATGGTCATTTGGTTGGTGTTTTTGGTGAATCTTCTGGTTATGGTGGTATTTTTAAGGGCGCGACTGCCTCTGGCTGGAATCCGCCGCCAGGCGGTGGTGGGGTAGACAATCCGCCGCCAGAGGGTTTTATTAGTAAATTATTTGGTTTAGACAAAATTTACGCTGATGTAAATACTCCAGCTGCACTGGGCATAGTAGCAGCTGGTGGCTGGACTTATGATGGAGGCATTACCAGCGCTGGTTTGGGTATCTGTGCTTTGTCTGGTGAAAAAGCTTATGCGGTTGATAGTACGACTGGAGATTTTCAGGCTTATTGTAAATCAGGCACTATAAATAATTTTGCTGGCTTTTTTGCGGGAGATGTTTATGTCAAAGAAGGTTCTATTCAGCTCAATGACACTTTGACAGTGTCTAATGAGAATTTAATTTATGGAAATGTTGCTTCGGCCGTAGCTAATTCAAGTTTACTTAAATTACAAACAGGCGGAGTTGATAAATTTGTCGTGGATAAAGATGGTAATGCCACAGTGGCTTGGCAAAGTGCTTTTTCTAGCAAAAATTCAGTCGGTAATATTGTGCCAATTATAAAAGTGGATGCAGGCAATAATTATGTAGCTGCTTATAGTAATGTCAATGCTTGGACACTTGGCTCAACTGCTAATGCCTCAATAGCCGGTGATCATAATAGTAGATATATTACTATGCGTACTAATAATGCTGAAAGGTTAAGAGTAGCCGCTGATGGTAGTATAATTTTGGGCTCTCCAAAAATTTTGGATTTTAATGATGGTGCTAATACTGGTCCGACTTGTGATAATAATAACATCGGAGTTATTTATTATTTTAATACCAATAAGACACTTTGTGTTTGTAATGGTACTAGTGGCTCTTGGGATTCTTTGAATAATTCTAAAAATAATGATGGCTATTGTTCCAATAACCTTTACAATGCTCCATAAATTTTTTGAATGAAAAAAATATTTGTTTATCACCTTGATTGGTCTTTAGCGACTATCGCTTTTTTTAGCTTAATAGTTTCTTTTTTTGTGTTTGTCAATATTTTGCAGGCTAATACTGGTGGCGGAGGATTGACACAAGCTGATTGGCGCAAAATTAATGGTTGGGCTTGGTCACCAAATATTGGTTGGTTATCTTTAAATTGCTTGAATGATTTTAATGGTGATGGGGATTTAAATGATCCGGGTGATGATACTTGTTCAATACCTTATGGTTTGCATATTGACACTAGTGCTAGTCAGGATATACGAGCGGTTGGTGGCTGTGCTTGGGCGGGTAATGTTGGTTGGTGGATTTGTTTTGATGACCCTTTGCTAGCTGGTAATACGCAAGCTCCTGATTATGGGGTCTATTTAAATAATTATTATTGGCCAAGTGATTTACCAAGTGGTTTAAATCCAGGTGCTTCTTTGGTGCCGAATTCGTTGTTTCATGGGGCTACTTGGGCTACGCAGGATAGTAATGGACACGCTAGTATTTTGCCGTTAGAAGGTGTGCTTGGTTGGAGTAATGAATTAGGTTTTCCAATAGTTGCTACTACTACGCCAGCTTTGGAGGGTTGTTTTAATTGTACAGAAACAAAAACTTGTAGTGATGATGGTTCAATTTGTACACAAGACAGTGAATGCACAGCACCTGCCACTTGTGTCACAAATAGAAATTGTGATAATTGTTTGCAATATAATTATGATACTACTGAACCGCCAGTTATGCAGAGTGTGGTAGCTGGCTATGATTGTAGTGATTGTACTTTTACATCAGGCATTGAAACTATCTGCACAGAAAATGCTTATGAGCGTAATAAAAATAGTTGTACTACTTGTGCAAATTATTATGATACACCAGGTTTACTAGCTGACTATACTCTCAAAAATGGCTATGGCAGTGCTTGTGGCTGGGCCTGGAATCAAGATTCTGATAGTGGTAATGGTGTAGGTTGGATACAGTTTGGGCCACGTATTACAGCTGGTAATAATCCGTATTTTCAAGTAAATAGTGGTGATATTTACGCTCGTAAAGAAATCAGAAATTATTATCCGCCAGTTAATAGTAATACTTATAATGCTTTTGTGATTGAAACTAATAGCAATACGATTTATAATTTGTACGCTTCTAGTACTTTAAATTTACTTAATCGTCCTTTGGTTGGTTTCCCAGCTTTAGGTGCGACTGGCAAATATACTAATATTTTGGGTAGCATTGATTACGATGGCTTGATTACGGAAGTAGGTGAAACTGGTAAAAATAAATATGGTTCAGTGATTGATAAATTTAGCGATTCACCAATGTCAAGTGAGTGGCATGCCATTTATGATTTTAATAGCTCACCAGCTCAAGTTATTTTAGATAATAAAGTTTATTATTATGATAACCCTGGGATGTTAATGGATTCTGGTGATTTGGAATTTGGCGCGAATGCTAGTAAAAATGGTTCGGGTGTGATAGTGGTTAATGGTTCAGCTATAATAAATAAAAATATTACTTATACTGGTGATGATAAAGTTAGTACTTTAAAAAATATTCCGTCTGTAGTGTGGGTAATTAAAGGTGGTTTGGATATTAGTCCTGATGTGACTGAACTTTCTGGCACCTTTATTGTTTTAGGAGCATTCAACGCTGGCGGTGGTGCTAATCAGCTTAAAGTAAATGG
>Ga0075911_135_pt2 | contig 6822 bp, 8 predicted proteins | sample RifGroA2_FD_68330 | JGI IMG/M metagenome (GOLD analysis project Ga0075911, IMG submission 68330) | Parcubacteria bacterium GW2011_GWA2_36_10 | reverse complement strand
TTTTGGGCAAGATTTGATGGCTAAAGTAATGGCCAAAGATGTCGAGAATTCTCAAAGTCAATTAATCGTGGTTGACGGCATCAGGCGCATGGAGGATGTCAAATATTTACGTGCTTTGCCGAATTTTAAATTAGTTTCCATTGAGTCTGATATGAAGATTCGTTATCAGAGATTGTTAAATCGAGGTGAAAATTTTGATGACAAAAATAAAACTTGGGAGGAATTCCTAGCTGATCACCAGCTAGAAACAGAGCTAACTATTTTAGATACTATGAAAGCAGCGGATATTATCATTAATAACGATGGTAGCTTAGAGGATTTGCATAAGCAATTAGATGAATTAGTAAAATAAAACTTATGTCGATAGCTGAACTTAAACACACAACGAAAAATTTAAAAAATGGTGGCATGGTGATGATTTTGGAAACCGGAGCAGTGATTGATCCGGAGTCTGAAGCCATGATCCAAGCCTTACATTCGCGTTCTACTGGCGGTGTAAAACAACATTTAGAGATTTTAGCCAAAAAAGGTGCTAAAGATTTTATGGCAAATTTTTATGTTGGCTATGGACATAAGTCTATCGGTGATTGCGGTAGCATTACTTTATTTATCGAAGGTATTTCTATGCTAGCAGCCAAAGCCATTCAAGACTGGGCTTTGTATAGTGGTCAAGAATCATCCACACGTTATGTGGATTTTTCTACGCAAGCCTTTATTGATCCGATTGCTAACCAAGAGTCGCAAGAAATTTTGGAAGCTTGGCGTCAGTTTTATTTAGAGTCAATGGCGCCATTAAATGATTTTTTAAAAAAACAATTTCCTCTTCAAGCCGAAGAAAAAGAAGTGATTTATAATAAAGCAATTGCGGCTCGCGCTTTTGATATTATGCGCGGCTTTTTACCAGCCGGTGCCTCTACCAATATTGCTTGGCATAGCAATATGCGCCAAGTAGCCGATAAAATTGCTTTATTAAGGCATCATCCTTTGGAGGAAGTAAGAGATATAGCATCTAGCGTCAAAGAGGCATTGCTAGCAAGGTATCCCAGCTCTTTTGATCATCCGATTTTTGAAACTACCGAAAATTATAATGAAGCTTGGATGAAGCATGATTATTATTTTACTCATGAGACCTATACAGAAGTTGAGCTATTAAAAAGTAGCGTTGATAAAGAAGCTTTAAAAAATTATGAACATATTTTAAACTCACGGCCAATGAAAACTGAATTACCAAAATTTGTAGCCGAGTGTGGCTACGTGCAATTTGGTTTTATGCTAGACTTTGGTTCATTTCGTGATTTACAAAGACATCGAGCGATTATTCAGCGTATGCCTATGCTTGTCACTACACATGGCTTTGCGGATTTTTATTTAAATTCTTTACCAGAAGAAATAAAAACGAAAGCTCAAGCATTTATTAAAACGCAAGAAGAAAAAATAAAAAATTTAAATATTACTCCAGAATTAGCTCAATATTATACGGCTATGGGCTATAATTTGCCCAATAGAATTACTGGTGATTTAGCAGCTTTAGTTTATTTGATCGAGTTGCGTTCCACTCGTTTTGTTCATCCTACTTTACAAAAACGGGCGATTCAAATGGCAGAAATTTTAAAAACAGAATTTGCTGATTGCGGATTAAAATTGCACCTTGATGATGATCCTGGTCGTTTTGATGTCAGACGTGGTGAACATGATATTGTAATGAAATGATTAGTATCATCGCCGCCATAGATAAAAATAGAGCCTTGGGCTATCAAAATAAATTGTTAGTACATTTACCTGAAGATTTAGCTCATTTTAAAAAAATTACTTCTGGTCATCCAGTGATCATGGGACAAAATACTTATGCGTCCATTGGCAGGGCTTTACCAAATCGTCTTAATATAGTTTTGTCTCAAGACAAAAATTTTACAGCACCAGATTGTGTGGTTTTTAATGATTTAAATAAAGCTTTAGACTTTGCTAAAAGTAAAGATAATGATGAGATATTTTTTATCGGTGGCGCCAATGTTTATAATCAAGCAATTAAAATAGCCGATAAACTTTATCTGACAATTATCGACGCCGAATATCAAGCCGACGTTTGGTTTCCGGACTATAGTAATTTTAAAATTATTAAAGAGGAAGAGCAGCAAAATGCTCAAGGTTTAAAATATAAATTTTTAGAGTTAATAAGACAATGAAAATAAAAGTAAAAAAATTAAAAGCCGAGGCTGTTTTACCACAAATGATGCGTCAAGGTGATGCGGCTTTTGATTTAGCTACTTGTGAAGATGTTTTATTGCATCCTGGAGAAACCAAAATAATTCCGATTGGTTTAGCTTTAGAGATACCCGTTGGTTTTGTCGGTAATATTCGTGATCGTTCTGGTCTAGCTGGCAAACACGCCTTACATACTTTGGCTGGTATTATCGATAGTAATTACCGTGGTGAGATCGGTATTGTGATGACAAATTTATCACAAACTGACTACCAAATTAAAATTGGCGATAGAGTCGCACAGATGTTAATTCAAAAAATAGAAATTACAGAATTTGAAGAAGTAGAGGAATTATCAGATACTAATCGAGGAGAAAAAGGTTTTAATTCTTCTGGTTATTAAATAAAAAATAAAGTTCATAACATATGGAGGATAGAGACATGTCTGGAAACATCACCGTAATCACCGGTTGCATGTTTGCTGGCAAAACAAGTAGGCTATTGAAACTGGCTCGTAAACATAGAGAGGATGGTCAAAACGTTTTGATTTTTAAACCGCACATAGATATACGCTCTGGTGATAGTCTAGTCAAGACGCATGACGATGATGGTGAAGAGGCTATCGTTCTTCACGATGTGCGTCATATCATGACTCATTCACAACCAGGCATGATCTTGGCACTTGATGAAGCACAATTTTTTGAGCCAGAGGCACTGTTAACTACGGTTCAGGCTGTGGTTGAATCTGGTGCTAAGGTTGTAATCGCTGTGCTTGATAGAAAATGGAGTGGTGATTTCTTTCCTGGTGTGCCTGCGTTGAAGGATTTGGCTGATAACTTGATTCAGCTACATGCACGTTGTGTTTGTGGAGGAGAGGCTGATTATAGCCACCGACTGTCCGCTTCTACAGATGATGTAGAAGTTGGCAGTGGCTACGTGCCGATGTGTGAGACTTGTTTTCAGACAGCAAATAGCCATCAGGCTTCGTAGTCTTTTGTGCCGCCCCAACTCCACTGGGGCGGTCTTTTTTTATCATAAAAATTATGCTATATTTAGCCTATGCAAGGAAGATTTATTGTTTTTGAAGGAGGGGAAAAATCAGGTAAAAGCACTCAACTGAACTTATTGCATCAGTATTTGTTGTCTAAAAATTTTGATGTTATTTTGACACGCGAGCCAGGCGGTAATGGTTCACAAATAGCGGAAAAGATTCGTGATCTTGTTTTAGATAAAGAAAATATAGCCATCCATGCTCGGACAGAACTGCTACTTTTTTTAGCAGCGCGCGCCCAGCATATCGAAGAAGTAGTGAAACCCGCTTTGGCTGCTGGGAAAATAGTTTTGTGTGATCGTTTTGATGGTTCTACTTTTGCTTATCAGGGTGCAGCACGTCATCTGGATTTATCAGAAATAATAGTAATGAATAATTGGGCTAAAGATAATCTTGAACCAGATTTAGTAATTTATTTAGACATCACACCCGAGCAAGCGGAAACTAGAGATAGATTATACAAAGTTGATCGTTTGGATGCCGAGAAAAAAGACTTTCATGAAAAAGTCAGGACTGGATATTTGACCCAAGTCAAAACCAAAAAAAATTGGCATATTATTCCTGCCTTTGAAACTATCGAAGAGGTAGCCGAGAATATTAAAAAAATAGTTAGCTTTATTTTATAGCATGCAAAAATTAGAAACAATCATTGGCTTAGAGATTCACTTACAACTCAAAACAAAAAGCAAAATGTTTTGTGCTTGTGCAAATGATGGTGAAAATCAAGCCGCTAATACTACTATTTGTCCGATTTGTTTAGGACATCCCGGTACTTTGCCAGCCATCAATCAGGCAGCAGTCAAGTTTGGCTTAAATTTTGCTTTGGCTTTGAATTGTCAGATTAATCAAACTTCAAAGTTTGATCGTAAAAATTATTTTTATCCAGATTTACCAAAAGGTTATCAGATCTCGCAATTTGATCAGCCTTTGGCTGTCAATGGTTTTGTGATCATCAGTCATGAAGGTAAACAAAAAAGAATCGGTATCGAAAGATTACATTTAGAAGAAGATGCCGCTAAAAATATTCATCAAGACGGTCAGACTTTAGTGGATTTTAATCGCGCTGGTACACCGCTTGCTGAAATAGTAACTAAACCAGATTTTAGAGATCCAGCTGAAGCTAAAATATTTTTACAGGATTTGAGATTATTAGCCCGTTATTTAGGAGTATCAGAAGCAGAGATGGAAAAAGGACACTTAAGATGCGATGCTAATATTTCTTTGCGGCCAATGGGAGAGACAAAACTTTATCCCAAAACGGAAGTAAAAAATCTCAACTCTTTTCGATCAGTGGAAAGAGCTTTACAATATGAAGTAAAAAGGCAAACTGAACTCTGGGAGCAAAAGGCGGCGCCAAATTTTACCTCTACTCGTGGCTGGGACGAAAATAAGCAAATAACTATTGAGCAAAGAAGAAAAGAGGGTTCGAGTGATTATCGCTATTTTCCAGAGCCAGATTTGCCGCCGCTAGTAATTAGTGATGAGCTATTAGCTGAAAGTCAAAATTCTTTGCCGGAATTACCACAGGCAAAACTTGCGCGTTTGATGAGTGAGTTTACTTTAAATTTTAATGAAGCAGAAGTTTTAGTCAAAAATAAAGATTGGGCGGATTATTTTGAAAGGGTGTTATCTGAACTAGCGGTTTGGTTTGAACAAAAATCTCCAGAATCTTGGGAGAATAACAAGACTAAATTAGCTAAATTGACTTGTGGTTGGTTGACCTCAGAAGTTTTTAAGCTTTTGCCAAATGATTTTAAATTTAGTGATTTAAAAATTACGCCAGAAAATATGGCAGAGTTTTTGAGCTTAATTTATGATCATACGATCAACAGCAGTGCAGGACAAACGATGTTAGCACAAATGTTTAAGACTGGTGATGATCCAAGTCATTTGTTAGAAAAATTAGACTTAGGCCAAATCGATGATTTAGCAACTCTAGAAGATTTAGTGATCAAAGTTTTTATGCTATACCATGAGCAATTAGCGGAATTGAAAAATGGTAAAGAACCATTATTAAAGTTTTTTGTCGGTAAAGTGATGGCCGAAAGTAAGGGTAAAGCTAATCCGCAAAAGATAGAGGAGATTATAAAAAATAAAATATCCCCGAGATAAACTCGGGGCTTTATTTTTTTAAGAAATTTTTGATTAAAGCCTCGGCTTCGGTAAGAGATTTATTCCAGTTTATTTTTAAGCCTTGTTTTTCCATACGTCGAAACCAAGTCATTTGACGTTTGGCATAATGCCGAGTATTTTTTTTGATTAACTCAACAGCTTCTTCTAAATTTAATTCTTTATTTAAATATTTGATTATTTCTTGATAGCCAATGCCAGATAAAGCAGGCAAGTCTTTTTGATATTTGGCAACTAACATTTTGACTTCTTCAACTAAACCAATTTTTATCATGGTCTCTACACGTTGATTTATTTTTTGGTAAAGTTTTTCTTTGTCTGGATTTAAGCCCAAAATTAAATAATCATAAGGACATTGACTGGTTTTTTGCTTAGTACTTAGATCATCATGAAAGGCAATCGCGTATTCCAAAGCACGCACGACATGAATTTTATTTTTACTATCAATTTTTTTTATAATGTCTGGATCTATTTTTTTGAGCTTAGCAATTAATTTTTCTAAACTTAATTTATTTAGTTCAAGCCTTAATTTTTTGTCAGTAGCTGGTAGTTGATAATTTTGTAAGACAGAGGAGAGATAAAGTCCGGTGCCACCAACAATGATCGGTAATTTATTCTTAGCTAAAATTTTTTCGATATTTTGAAAAGCTGTCTGTTGCCAGTCATATAAACTAAATTCTTGGTCTGGTTTAGCTATATCTAGTAAATAATGTTTGATACCTTGTTGTTCTGTTTTAGTGATTTTATTTGAGCCAATATTTAGTTCTTGATAAATTTGTCTAGAGTCAGCCGAAATGATCTCGCCATTGAATCTTTTGGCTAACATTATTGAAAAATAAGACTTACCAGAGGCAGTTGGGCCTAAAATTACTGTGATTTTTTGTTTCACTTTAGTTGACATATATTTCTGCTAGTACTCCCCAAGCATCAGCTTGCGTGATTTTGACTTGATAAAATTCGCCAACTTTTAGTGGCTCTTTAGTAATCACATGGACAGCGGTATAGTTGGCGAGCTTGCCGATATTTTTACATTTTTTTTCTTCACAATTTACAGCATCAATTAGAACTTCAAAAGTTTTGCCAACTAGTTGTTCGTTGTATATTTTAGCGTTTTTACCAATTTGCGTATTGATGATATTAAAACGTTCTTTTTTTGTTTCTTGGGTTACATCGTCGGGGTAAAGTTTGGCTGCTACTGTACCAGTTCTTTGTGAATACTGGGAAGTAAAAGATAAATTAAATTTTAAACTTTTAACTAATTTTTCGGTAGCTTTAAAATCACTGACTGTTTCGCCAGCAAAGCCAACGATTAAGTCAGTAGAAATAGAAATGTCTGGCAGAGTAGTTCGTATTTTATTTATTAATTCAGTATAATGGGCGATAGAGTAGTGGCGATTCATTTTTTTCAGTTGTTCATCAGAGCCTGATTGGACGGGCAAGTG
>Ga0075911_138_pt1 | contig 6830 bp, 6 predicted proteins | sample RifGroA2_FD_68330 | JGI IMG/M metagenome (GOLD analysis project Ga0075911, IMG submission 68330) | Parcubacteria bacterium GW2011_GWA2_36_10 | reverse complement strand
GGGCGATAAAAAAATGATCGAGCTAAAAAACGTTTCTAAAGAGTTTGCCAACGGCGATACGACAACTAAGGTTTTGCAAAATATTAATTTTGTGATTCAGCAAGGAGAATTTGTGTCTATCATGGGACCATCTGGCTCCGGTAAGTCTACTTTGATGCATATTTTGGGCTTTTTGGACACGATTAGCTCTGGTCAGTATTTATTTTTTGATAAAGATGTGAGCAAATTATCAGAAGATGAATTAGCGGTTTTACGTAATAAAAGCGTAGGTTTCGTTTTTCAAAATTTTAATTTATTGCCTAAGACTACGGTGTGGGAAAATGTTCGTCTGCCTTTATTATACGCCGATATTAAACCCAATTTTAGTGTAGTGGATCAGGTGATAGATAGTGTGGCTTTAAGTCATCGTCGTAATTATTTTTCTAATCAATTATCAGGGGGAGAAAAACAACGCGTCGCTATTGCGCGTGCTTTGGTGAATTCGCCAGATATTATTTTTGCTGATGAGCCAACGGGTAATTTAGACTCAAAGTCTGGTTTACAAGTGATGTCTATTTTGCAAAGTTTAAATAATGAAGGCAAAACTATTATTTTAGTGACACATGAAATAAACACTGCGGAGCATGCGAAACGTATTATCAAAATCAAAGATGGTGATATTGTAGAAGATACAGATAAATTTGAGCGTAAATTAGCCAATCATTTGACAGATTTAAAATAAAAAATGAATCTATATAAGTTTAAATATTCTTTAAATCCAGTTCAAGTTTTATGGCGTAATAAAACCAGAACTTTTTTGACTTCACTTGGCATTATTATTGGTATTGCTTCAGTGATTATCATTATTTCTGTTGGTGCCTTGACTTATGACGATGTCAGAGCAATAGCAAAATTACCAGAAGTATCTTATGCCACTGGCTATTCGCGTGGCATTGGTACGGTCACTTGGCAAAACAGAAGCACTGATACAAATTTTGTCGGTGTCACCAGTGATTATATTAAGGTAGAATCAGCTGATATAGTGTCTGGCCGTTTTTTAATATCCGAAGAAGATCTGGGTGTGACAAAAAATGCGATTTTGGGTTGGCAGGTCAAAGAAGATTTGTTCGGTGACATCGATCCTTTGAATGAAAGTATCAAAATAAATAAAGAAACTTTTCATGTGGTAGGCGTGATGGAAAAAAGAGGGACAGCTGGTTTTCAAAATCAAGATGACCAAGTTTTTATTCCCTTAGAAACAGCGCAAAAATTATTATTAGGCGTTAATCATCTTGGTTTTGCTCGGGCTAAAATCGCTGAAGGTGTAGATACCGCTATCGCTGAAGATGCAGTCAAGTCTTTGTTAAGAGAGCGTCATGACATTGTCAATGCAGAAGAAGATGATTTTACTGTCGGTACCTCTGAACAAGCAATTAGCAGCCTCAAAAGTATCACCGATGCTTTAAATTATTTTTTAGCAGCGGTCGCTGCTATCTCACTTTTGGTTGGTGGAGTCGGCGTGATGAATATTATGTTTGTAGCGGTTTCTGAAAGGACTCGAGAGATCGGTTTACGTAAAGCAGTTGGCGCTAAACCAAAAGACATCAGCTGGCAGTTTTTGTTAGAGGCTATGCTTTTGACTTCATTTGGTGGTGTGATTGGTATCTTGTTTGGTATTTTATTTTCTTGGCTAGTTAGTATAGTTGCGCAAGGCTTGGGCTATGATTGGGATTTTGTGGTTTCTGCTTTTTCTATTATTTTAGCCTTTGTTTTTATCGCTGTCGTTGGTCTAGTCTTTGGTTGGTATCCTTCGGTAAAAGCTGCTAGTTTAAATCCAGTCGAAGCTTTAAGATATGAATAGTTATGCAATACAGAGAAGCTTTTAAAATTGCCATCAGAGCTTTAAAAATCAATAAAGGTAGATCTTTGTTGACGATTTTGGGTATTGTGATTGGTATCGCCGCAGTTTTGGTGGTCATGTCAGCCGGGAATAGTATTCAAAATTTTGTTTTTGCGGAAATGGATAGCTTTGGTAGTGACATAGTTCAAACCGAAATAAAAATACCGAGCACCAAACATACTTCTTCTGAAAATGCTACTTCCATGGTACAAGGTGTAGTAATTACTAGTTTGAAATTATCAGATCAAGATGCCATTTTAAAATTGCCAAATATTAAAAAAAGTTATGCCGCTTTTTTGGGTCAGGAAGTTTTGTCTTGGGATGATAAAGTGAAAAGCTCAATGGTCATGGCGGCTTCGGCTAGTTTAGCTGAAATTGATTCTTCAAAAGTTGATACTGGTAGGTTTTTTACTAAAGAAGAAGATGATTCCTTAGCACGGGTGGTGGTCTTGGGTAGTAAAATGAAAGAAAAATTATTTGGTCAAAGTGATGCCATTGGACAAAATATCAAAATTCGTAAAACTAATTTTAAAGTTGTTGGCACAGTCAAATCAAATGGTGGTTCTTTTTTTATTGACCGTGATCAGATGGTTTATATCCCTATTCAAACTGCGCAAAAATTGTTGTGGGGCATAGACCATGTTAGTTTTATTGCTTCGGAAATGAAAGATCCAAGCAAAGATGAAGAAACTGTAGCTGATATCAATGAGCTATTAAGAGAGCGTCATAATATCACTGACCCAGACAAAGATGATTTTGCGGTCACTTCCATGGACGATGCTAAAGACATGCTAGGTACTATTTTAGGTGGTGTGGAGTTATTGCTAATCGCTTTAGCTGGTATTTCTTTGGTGGTTGGTGGTGTTGGTATCATGAATATTATGTATGTTTCAGTTTCCGAGCGCACTTTTGAGATCGGTTTACGCAAAGCTCTGGGTGCTAAATACAAGGATATCATGCAACAGTTTTTGACGGAAGCAGTTGTAGTCACCTTTTTAGGTGGATTGGTAGGGGTTATAATGGGTATTATATTAAATTATCTGGTATTTATTTTAGCCAGTTCCAAAGGCCTTACCTGGGAATTGTCTCTGCCATTTTCCGCTTTATTTACTTCATTGAGCTTTGCGGTGATTTTAGGTTTAGTTTTTGGTTTATTTCCGGCTAAAAAGGCGGCCTTACTCGAGCCAATCAATGCTTTGCGGCAGGAATAAATTTTTTATATTTTCTCCGCGTTGCGGGGAAAATACCTTGAGATAGTTTGGCTAATATTAGCCAATATTTACTTATATTTAGCACTCCTTGACTAGGAGTGCTAAATGCTTTATAATATTTCTATGGATGAAAGAGCAGAAAAATTATTAAGAGCAATTATTGATTTTTATATCAAAAACGCTCATCCAGTTGGCTCCCAATTTTTAGCTGAACACGAAGATTTATTAGTCAGTTCCGCTACTATCCGTAATGAGATGTTGGCTTTAGAAAAACAAGGCTTTATTTTTCAGCCTCATACTTCGGCTGGTCGTATCCCGACTTTGGCTGGCTATCAATATTATTTAGATAATTTGTTAAATATCGAGCCTTTAACCGAAACAGAAACTAAAGAGTTAAAAACAGCTTTGAAAGCAGACGTGAGAGTTTTAGCTAAAGTGTTAGCCGAAAAAACAAATTTAGCGGTGATTCTAGCTTTTGATGCGAATGATTTATATTTTACCGGTTTATTTAATTTGTTTTCTCAACCAGAGTTTGCCGACTACAAAATGATGCTTTCTATGAGTCAAGTGATTGACTCTTTAGAAAAAGCCATGGCGAGTATTTTTTATCAAATAGATAAACCAAAAATATTATTAGGTGAAGATAATCCTTTTGCGGAAACTTGTTCAGTGGCAGTCACGCCTTTAAATGGCGAGCCCAAAAGATTGCTAGCAATTTTAGGTCCAGCTCGTATGGACTATAATCGTGTTTTAAGTTTATTAGCGAGTTTAGTTAAAATAAGTTAAATTATGCCAGATTTTAAAAAACAAGCCGCCGAAAATTTAGCTGGTTGGCAAAAAGCTTTAGCTGATTATCAAAATTTACAAAAAGAGCATGAAAAAAAATTGACTAATTTAAAAACATTTCTAAGTTTAGATATTGTTAGTCAACTTTTACCTATTTTTGATAATTATAAAATTGCTTTAAATCATATTCCAGAAGCAGATAAAAAACAAGCCTGGGCCATTGGTTTAGAACATACTTTTAAACTGTGGGAGTCATTTTTAAATGAGCAAGGAGTAAAAGAAATAGAAGCTTTGGGCAAAAAATTTGATCCTGAATATCATGAAAGTATCAGTCAAGTCGAAGATGAAAACATCGCTGATCAAGAAATTGTGGAAGTAAAACAAATTGGCTATAGTTATCAAGATCAGGTGCTAAGGCCAACTAAAGTAATAATTAATAATTTAAGCTAAAATATATGTCGTTAATACCATGGAGTCCATTTTTGGACACGTTTGAAAATTTAGAAAATTCTAATTTTTTACCAGCGATTGATGTCTATGAAAACAAAGACAATGTAGTGGTCGAGGCTACTTTAGCCGGCATCAAGCCAGCTAATATCAATATTTCCGTCAAAGACGACGTCTTTACTATCGAGGGTCAACGCGAAGAAACATCAGAGATCGAAGAAAAAAATTATTACCGTAAAGAAGTACGTACTGGCTCATTCCACCGTTCGGTCATCTTGCCAGCCTCTGTTCAAGCTGATGCCTCTGAAGCTATTTTTGAAAATGGTTTGTTGAAAGTTACTTTGCCAAAAGAAGAAAGACAAGGAACTAAAAATATAAAAATTGAAATTAAAAAATAATGCCCCTTAATAATCAACCTTTTGACTTGAAGATTATCAAAAAGTGTCCAGTTTGTGCACGAGATTATAATCAACAAAGTATGCAGATTTTATCAGAAAGTGAGTTAGGTTTTTTAGCCTATGTTTCTTGTAAATTTTGTGGTGCAAATTTATTGACAAAATTTTCACCAGCCCCACACGGTCTCATCGGTAGTGCTATTTTGACGGATTTGAAAGCCCAAGAAGTTCTGGACTTTGCCGTTGGTGATGATTTATCAGCTGATGAAGTCTTGGCTGTTAATCAAGAAATTTATAAAAATAATTTAATCAAACAATTTAGAAATTTAATTTAAGAAACGTATGAGTAAAATATTAGGAATTGATTTAGGTACGACTAATTCCGCTTTCGCCATTATCGAAGGTGGACAACCAAAAATTTTGGAAAATAAAGAAGGTAATCGTACAACTCCTTCTATTGTCGCCATGTCCAAGTCTGGTGAACGCTTAGTTGGTTTGCCAGCCAAAAGACAAGCAGTGACGAATGCTAATAGCACCATTTTTTCTGTCAAAAGATTGATTGGTCGTCGTTATGAAGATCAAGAAATCCAAAAAGATATCAATATCATGCCTTATAAAATAGTGAAGAGTGGTGAAGGTGTCAAAGTAGTTTTAGCTGATAAAGAGTATACCCCACAAGAAATTTCCGCTATGATTTTACAAAAAATCAAAGCTGATGCGGAAAGTAAGTTAGGTGAAATTATCACTGAAGCAGTCATCACTGTACCAGCTTATTTTGATGATTCACAGCGTCAGGCTACCAAAGATGCGGGTAAAATCGCCGGTTTAGAAGTCAAACGTATCATCAATGAGCCAACGGCCGCTGCCCTTGCTTATGGTTTTGATAAGAAAAAAGATCAAAAAGTCGTAGTTTATGATTTGGGTGGGGGTACTTTTGATGTGTCGGTACTAGAGGTAGCAGCAGACACAGTAGAAGTAAAGTCAACTAATGGTGATACCCACTTGGGTGGCGATGATTTTGACCAAGTGTTAATCAATTGGATCATCGCTGAATACAAAAAAGAAAGTGGTTTGGATTTATCTAAAGATAGTTTAGCTTTGCAAAGACTTAAAGAATCAGCCGAAAAAGCTAAAATTGAATTATCTTCATCACTAGAAACGGAAATTAATCAGCCATTTATCACCACTGATGAAAGTGGTCCAAAACATTTGGTGATGAAATTAACTCGTGCCAAACTTGAAGAATTAATCGGTGATTTAGTCGAAAAAACTTTAGAGCCATGTCGTAAAGCTTTAGCTGATGCAAAGTTAGATAAATCAGCCATTGAAGAAGTGATTTTGGTCGGTGGTATGACTCGTATGCCTCTAGTTCAAAAAAAAGTAGAAGAGTTTTTTGGTAAAAAACCAAACATTTCTGTCAATCCTGATGAAGTAGTGGCTTTAGGAGCTGCTGTCCAAGCTGGTGTTTTACAAGGTGATGTCAAAGATGTGCTTTTGCTTGATGTGACACCATTGACTTTAGGTATCGAGACCATGGGTGGTATCCGTACACCTTTGATTGATCGCAACACAACTATTCCTACTTCTAAAAGTCAGATTTTTTCTACCGCTGCTGATAGTCAGCCCAGCGTAGAGATTCATGTCTTACAAGGTGAAAGAGAAATGGCCGCTGATAACAAAACTTTGGGTAAATTTACTCTATCAGGTATTGCTCCAGCGCCTCGTGGCATTCCCCAAATTGAAGTCAGTTTTGACATCGACGCCAATGGTATTTTGAATGTAAAGGCAGTTGATAAAGGTACTGGTAAAGAACAGGCGATCACTATCCAATCATCTTCTGGTTTATCCAAAGAAGAAGTAGCCAAAATGCAAAAAGATGCAGAACTACACGCTGAAGAAGATAAAAAGAAAAAAGAAGAAGTAGAAGTTCGCAATACCGCTGACAATATGATTTTCCAGACTGAAAAATTTATCAAAGATAGTGCTGATAAGATAAAAGCCGAAGATAAAACGGCCATGGAAGCCAAAGTTGAAGCTTTGAAAAAAGTAAAAGATGCTAGTGATTTGGAAGCTATCAAAACAGCTACTAAAGAGCTCGATGAAGTAGTGCAA
>Ga0075911_144_pt1 | contig 6917 bp, 5 predicted proteins | sample RifGroA2_FD_68330 | JGI IMG/M metagenome (GOLD analysis project Ga0075911, IMG submission 68330) | Parcubacteria bacterium GW2011_GWA2_36_10 | reverse complement strand
AAGATTTTATTTGTGGATGATGATAGTTTTTTACGTCGTGTCTATGAAACGGAATTATCAGAACAAAATTTTGAAGTCATTTTAGCCGTCGATGGACAAGACGGTTTAGACAAGGCTCGTATCACTGACCCTAATCTGATTATCTTAGACATGATCATGCCTAAAAAAAATGGTTTTGAGGTTTTGACCGAGCTACAGTCTGATCCAAAAACTTCTCACATTCCCGTGATTATTTTATCTAATCTTGGCCAAGCAGCTGATAAACAAAAGGGTATGGATTTAGGGGCAGCTGATTATTTAGTCAAAGATAGTACGACTTTAGGAGTAATCGTAGAAAAAATAGAGCATATTTTACATTCTAAAACTGCCAGCAAAGAAGCACGTTTCAAAAGTCATAGCGCTGCTTTGCAGGGTGCGTCGGTAGAAATAAAGCCAGAAGAAGTCAAAGCCAGTTCTGAATCTTTGGCTAAGCAAATTTTTAAAAAAAATCAGCCCGTGGACAATACTTTGACTGTAACAGCACAAGTAATGAATAATGAGCAAAATGTTGCTATTCAGTTTTGTCCAAACTGCGGAGCGCATTTAAAAAGTAATTACAAATTTTGTCCCAAGTGTGGATATAGCTTGGTGAATAATATTTAGACAGTTTTGCTTCCTCCGCCTTCGGCGGAGGAAGAGATTGCTTGATAAGATATTTGTCCACAATCCGCCGAAGGCGGATGAGCTATAAATAAAAGTAAATTTTATGGAAATTCTTTCAGACACAAAGATTCATGATTTGATTGCTAAGCTTGGTTTAGTTGACCAAGGCGTATTGGATGCTGCTTTAGTGACAGCCCGAGAAAAAGGTGAAGACTTTGTGGATTTTTTAATTAAACAAGGTTTAGTTAAAAATGAAGAAGTTGCTCAATTGATTGCTAATAACTTACATGTTCGTCATGTTAATTTAGCCAAAGAGCAAATTAAAATGGACGTGCTCAAGATTTTGCCAGAAATAGTAGCGAGAAAACAACAAATGTTAATTTTTGCCAGAGACCAAGAAGGTCTAAAAGTAGCCATGCACAATCCTTTTGATTACAGCATGATCAAGATGTTAGAAAAGAAAACTGGCGATGTAATTATTCCTTATTTTGCTACTATTTATGATTTGAAAAATGCTTTTGGCTTATATCGTAAAGCTGTCCAGCAAGAATATGTTTCTTTGATTCAAAAACACGCAGTCGCTGTTCAAGGCTCTCAAGTCGAAGACGTGTCAGTGGTCAGATTAGTGGACGATCTATTTAGCTATGGCTATACTAACCATGCTTCAGATATTCATATCGAGCCAACCGCAGAAAATATTATGGTGCGTTTTCGGATTGATGGTGTTTTACACGATGTTTTGACTTTGCCCAAAAGTATTTTAGAATTAATAGTCACTAGATTAAAAATTTTAGCTAAATTACGCACTGATGAAACGCGCTCTGCTCAAGACGGCAAAATTGTTTGGCTGATTGAAGGGGAAAAATTAGACCTTCGTGTCTCTATTTTACCGATTACTCATGGTGAAAAAGTCGTCATGCGTTTGCTATCAGCCAAAGGTCAAGAGCTAGATTTGGTGGAATTAGGTTTAAAAGGCAGAGATTTGAATTTAGTCCAACAAGCCATTGATAAGCCTTTTGGCATGATCTTAGTCACTGGTCCGACAGGAAGTGGTAAAACTACTACTTTGTATGCTTTGATCAAAATAGTAAATAAACGTGATGTAAATATTTGCACGATTGAAGATCCAGTGGAATATGATTTAGCGGGTATTAATCAGATTCAAGTAAATCCTAAAACAAATTTAACTTTTGCCGAAGGCTTAAGGTCACTCTTAAGACAAGATCCAGACATTATCATGGTCGGTGAAATCCGAGATGAAGAAACAGCTGATATCGCTGTCAACGCCGCTATGACCGGCCATTTAGTTTTATCTACTTTGCATACCAATGATGCCGCGACCGCTTTGCCGAGATTGACGGATATGAAAGTCGAGCCATTTTTAGTGGCCTCAACGGTGAATATCATCGTGGCACAACGTCTGGTGCGTAAAATTTGTTTACGTTGTATTGCTAGTTATACTTTGAGTCAACAAGAAATTGATGATTTGAAAAAATTAGTGGAAATAGATAAATATTTAGATTTAGATAAACTCAAGGACGTCCGTCTCTATAAAGGCAGGGGCTGTGATAAATGCAATAATACTGGCTATGCTGGACGTTTGGGTATTTTTGAAGTTTTAGCCATTGAGGAAACTATGCGTTCTTTGATCGCCGATCGCGCAGATTCTGATAAAATTCGAGCACAAGCGCAAAAATTAGGCATGACTACGATGATGGAGGATGGTTTTGATAAAGTAGTCAGTGGCCAAACAACTTTAGAAGAAATTTTACGGGTCACCAGACAATAAAAATATGTTATTTATTTATAAAATTGCTGATCAAGCAGGCAAAATCACTACCGGACAGATAGAGGCTAGCTCAAATAATGAGGCTAGAGCACGTTTGGCTAGCCAAAACGGTACGGTTTTGAATCTAGTAGAAGCTAAAGCTAGGACTAGTATCACTAAGGCCGAATTTACTTTTGGCCGAGTGAAACTCATAGACAAAATGGTTTTTGCTAAACATTTGGCCATTATGATTAAAGCCGGCATGCCGCTTGATGAGGGTCTGGAGACTTTGATGGTGCAAAGTTCAGCGGCTATGAGCGCTAAAATAAAAGTAATCTTAGCCGATGTCTAGAACAAAATTTAGAAATAGTGGCTGTTCAGCAAGCTAAAAATTATACTTTGCGTAGCAAGATTAAAGCCGCGATGATGTATCCGACCGTTGTCTTTTTTGCCATTATTGGCTTGATTGGGGTGATTTCGGCTTTTGTGCTACCAAAATTATTAGGTTTCTTTACCACTTTACACGCCAAACTCCCGATTTCTACTAGGATTTTATTAGCCTCTTCGCAGTTTTTAGTGAAATATTGGGCCTGGATTTTGATTTTTATTATTGCTTTGGTTATTACCGTAAAGGTTATGGGTAAATTTGCCAAAACAAGACTGATTATTCATCAGATTATTTTAAAAATCCCAATTTTTGGTAAAATCGGTCGTAATTTAAATTTAGCTATTTTTTGTCGCTCCCTTTCTTCTTTATTAAATAGTGGCGTCACCATTGATCAGGCTTTACATATTGTCGCTGACACAGTTACCAATGATGTTTACAAACAACGAATTACTTTAGTTTATCATCAAGTTTTACAAGGTTTAGCGATGTCAGATATTTTAGCCAAAGATAAACATTTTCCGATTTTATTATCGCGCATGGCTAGAGTCGGTGAGCGTTCTGGTAAATTATCAGAAACCTTAGATTATCTAGCAGATTTTTATGAAACCGAAGTAGATAATGTGACGAAAAATTTATCTACGATGTTAGAGCCAGCGCTCTTAGTCTTTATTGGTTTAGTAGTCGGTTTTGTGGCCATGTCAATTATCAATCCAATTTATGAATTAACTAGTAAAGTTGGCAGTTAAGATGTTGAAGTTTAAAAGATTAAAAAATTATCAAGCAGGTTTTACTTTAATAGAAATGTTAGTGGTAGTGACTATTTTTGTGCTCTTAATTTCTTCTTCTTCTGTTTTAGTGTCTGACAATACTGTCAGAGAAGACCTGGGCGCTAACGCTAAACAAGCAATTGATTTTTTAAATCGCGCTCATAATTATGCGGTCAATGCTTATTATGGCGATGATTGGGGCGTAAAAACTTTGAATGATAACACCGATTGTTATAGTGGCACGCAAGCTGGTGATTGTTTGATTTTATATAAAGGCCAAGCTTATCCAAGTCGTAATAGTGCTTATGATGAAATTTTGTTATTTGATGGCGGAGTTTATTTAGACTCTACTCAAGTTAATGAATTTTATTTTGAAAGAATTTCTGGTTGGCTATCTACTACGACTGGTGAGCTAACAGAGCAAGCTTTAGTTTTAACCAGTAATATTGGTACACAAACTACTGTCAGCACGACGCCAGTTGCTTTGATTTATCAAGAATAAAAATATTTTATGTTTAAAAATAAAATCTTTCGACGTAGCTCAAGACAAGTAGGCTTTAGTTTAGTGGAGTTGATTGTCGCGATTGGTGTCTTTAGTGTTTTAGCTGGTGGTGTCACTTATGTAGTGACCAATAGCTATAATAATTTTTATGGCGTGGGTGATAAACAAAAAATCTCTGAATTTGCGCAAGAAGGCCTAGAAATAGCCAGAAAAATTAAAGACGATTCTTGGACATATTTTAAAGCTAATGTTGGTTCAAATAAAGGTGTGACTAAAAACGCTAGTGGCTCTTGGGAATTTTCTGGTAGCTCCAATGTTTCTGGTGATTTAACTCGAGTGATTTATATCGCTAATGTCAGTCGTGATAGTCAAAGTAATATTGTGGAATCTGGTGGCACCGATGATTCAATGACCAAAAAAGTGACGGTCACAGTTTCTGGCACTGGGATTAGTGATTATGTCATCAGCACTTATTTGACGAATTGGGGCGATAAAGCTTGGACACAAACTGATTGGTCTGGTGGTGTAGGTGCTCAATATTGGTCTAGTAGCACCCAAGCCTATACATCGTCTACTATGGACGGCATTTCTACAGCTGGCGCTTTAAAATTGCAATACACACCAGGGGCTGATACCTGGGGCTGGTCTGATATCACTGATTTTGCTTCTAGTTCTCAAAACACCGGTGCCTATGCTTCTATTGTAGATGATGCTAGTGATCATTGGTATTTAATGGGTAGTGCTACTAGTCCACAACGTTATACCATCACTAATATCAGAAGCACTGGTTTTGGCTCTCCTGTTACCTCTGGTTCTACTGGGCTCTATGCTCGTGCCTCGGCTTTAAATGGACATTATCCGCATTTATACATTGGTGGCGATAAGGGCGTGATTAGCACGGTCAGTACCAGTACTTTTCTGACTTTAAAAACCTTTACTCCAGCTACTAATTTAAGTTGGCTTTATGCCATGGCAGTCAATGCCGCTGGGACTCACATGTACGCTGGTGGTACTGGTGGTATTTTATTTAGTTTAGACATTAATACTACTAATGGCGGCTTGACTTGTACAAATTGTACCTTGTGGTGTGACACGGTAAAAACTCCTGGTTGCACACCAAATTTACCTACGCCACAAACTTTTTCTGGTGACGTGATTAACGCCATGTATTTAGATGAGGCTAATAATATTTTATATCTTGCGACTGATAATACTACTAATGCCTTGATGAGGGTGGATGTTGCTAATCAAGCAGCTTTAGTAGCTAGCTATGCTTATAGTTCAAGCATTGACTTTACTGATCTTAAATATCTTGGCACTAATCCTTCTGGCTATAATCGTTTTATAGCGGGTTTGGATTATAACTCCGCTGGTGATGAGTTTATCATAATCGATGACAATACCCTGACCTCTTCTTTTACTAAAGTGGCGGGTGTAGATTTTAATAGTTATGGAAATCTTTATGTGAGAGACATTGCTTATACTAATAATAATGAAGCTTTTGTAGTGGCTGTTGATGCTGTTGCTGCACCATATATTCATATTTTTACAATTTCTGATGTTAGTACCTTAGCTGCACCGAGTCCAACTGTACAGTGGTATGATAATACTACTTATGGTTATAGTACACTGTATTATCATCCCATGGATTATAGTAATAAGTATGGTGGCATTTTTGCAGGCTGGAATTATGCGGGTGCCTCTACTTATCGAACTACTTTCATTGAACAACAGACAGTAGCAGGAGTTGGTACTTATGCTGCGACTGGTAATTTAGTTTCCTCGAGTTTTGACTTGGGTTCAGCGGATAAAGATTTGCATACTTTGACAGTGAATCAAGATATACCCAGTGGTTGTAGTATTACTATTACTTTCTCGGCTGCTAATAATAGTAGTTTTACTGGGGCTACTACGCAAGAATTTACTAGTACTAGTGCTACTTATACCACGGCTTTTAATGCTGATATGAGTGGTCAGCGTTGGCTGAAATATCAAGTAGACATGGCTAACTGTAATAGTAGCGCTTCAACGCCTACTCTTTATGATCTTAAATTAAATTATCGTTAAATGTTGAGACCAAAACAGAAAACTAGTGGCTTTTCTTTAGTAGAAACAATTATTTATTTAGCCATTGTTGGTATTTTATTAGTGGCTGTATTAAATTTTCATTTTTCTTTGTCTGGCACCAGTGCTAAATTGTGGGCCAAAATTAATGTTTCCGAAAATCGTCGTTTTGTTTTGCAAACGATTGATTATTTATCTCGCAATTCCACTGGTTTATTAAAAGATGTGAATGGTGATTGTACTACTTCCAGCGCCTTGTCTTTTTATTTTGATGATGACACTTATTTACCTGGTACTTGTGTGAGCTCTGGCGGTGGAGTGAAAATTACCAGTGAGAGTAATAGGGTGAAATTAACTTGTTATCCAAATATTACGAATAATGGACAGTACAATGCTTGTGATGCCACAGCGGGTAATAGCTATTGGCTTAGCTCGCCGGAGGTGAGTTTGGCTACTAATGGTTTATTTTTCGCCACTTCCACCGCTACTTCAACGGCCGGGACATTTATGAATGTGGAAGCTAATTTGACACTAATAAATATTTCTAATAACCAGACAGACTTGTTAGCTACCTCGACTGCCACTTCTACTATTACTTTAAAAAATCAACAACCAGACGCCTTAGTTGCTTGGTGGAGACTAAATGACGCTGGTAATGCCGCCACAGACAGTAAAAATAATTATGACGCAGCTACTTGTCGTGGTTTATCAAGTCAGCAAACCGCTCTAGTAAACGCATCTGTTTATGCGGTGGATTTTGAAAATGATAGTGGTGCGAATTGTGCT
>Ga0075911_130_pt1 | contig 7503 bp, 11 predicted proteins | sample RifGroA2_FD_68330 | JGI IMG/M metagenome (GOLD analysis project Ga0075911, IMG submission 68330) | Parcubacteria bacterium GW2011_GWA2_36_10 | reverse complement strand
AAAAGTAATTTCTGGATTAACATAAGCTTTAAAACTTTTGCCGTCTTTAGCGCCAATGACTAGCAATCTTTGAGAAATAGAGACCTGCGGTGCTGCTAGACCTATGCCGTCATCTTCATACATGATTTTGGCCATAGCAGTAGCCAAGTCTTTTAACTCTTGATCAAAAACCTTAACTTCTTTGGCTGTTCGCCGTAAGATTGTTTGTGGATAAGTGGCTATTTTTAACATAAAATATAGTATAATATTTTTTAGCTCTTTTGTCAATATTTAAGTCTTGAGAGCTTTTCTGTTATAATTCTAGCATATTTAATAAAATTGCAGAATAAAGCTATGGCAGAGGAAACAGGTTTTCAAACTTTAAGCGATATTTTCAAAAATAAACAACAAAAGAAAGTAAAACCACCGGCTTATCAGTGGCAAGACTTTGCTTTGCAGATTATCAAAGATTTACATATTCCAGCTTTCAAAAGAAATTCTGTGTTTAAAATCTGTAAAGACAAACCACGTGCTTTTGTGGAAACTTGTGTAGCGGATACTAAAGAGCTTTGCAAAAGCGGGGAGATGTGGAAGTATTTTTTTAAAGTGGTGGCAGATAAATCCCTCGGCTCTGCTCGGGATGATAAAAAAATTAAAACATAACATTATGAAAATTGACCCAGACAAAATTAAAGAAGCTTTTAATATAATACTAATTAACTTAAAGAAAAATGAGCCAATAAGTTATGGCGAATTTTATAAATTAGTAGGACTAGACCACGCTAAGAATCTGGACAGATTGTATGGAAGTCAACTATTAGAAGAAATAAATACCATATCTGGTAAAAATTATATGATTTCCGCTTTTGCTGTTAGTAGTGACGAATATAAACCATACAATGGCTTTTATTTGTTAGCCGAAAAATTGGGCAGAATAAGAAAAGGGTCGTCAGAAGCAGAAAAAGATGCTTTTTGGATTGAGGAGATGGCTAGAGTCTATAATAAATATAAAGATAACTAAAACAAAACCACCGCGTCGCGGTGGTTTTGTTTTAGTGGCGACAGTAATTTTTATAAAGTCTCCTCATAAGATTGTTTAATTATATCGAAAATATAATTAACATCCTTAAGTGTCTTTAATTTAATTCTTCCTTTATACCCCCACAAATGCGCAGTTATATCATCTACTAAATTTTTCGGATCATTATACTTAGCATTTCTCACTAACACATCCACGACCGTTTTACCAAACTCAAATCTTGTAAAACTTTTTGTTGTGCGGTATGTGATACCCGTTTTTTGATTTATTACCTCTTCAACTTCTGGTAAGGTTTGTATTTTTTCTTGTAATTTATAAAAAATATCTTTTATCTCATTAGTTGAGTGGTGTTTACTCAAATGATAATTAATATCATAAACTCTCTCTACATCAAGCTCTGCGCTAACGCTTTTTTCTTTAATTTTTTTCAACTGATTTGGAACATAAACATTTTCTAAATATAAAATATCTTGTCTATATGGAACATATTTGATTAATTCTACGTTTTCAACTTGTTGTACCGCTGTTATGGTTCTATTATCAAAACCTTGAGCCACCAAAATAACACGCGGGCTCGTCCAATTAACCTTTTCTTCTTTACCAAGTTTATCAGCAACTAGTAAATCAAAATGTTTTCTATTATTTTGGAGCCAATTTAAATAAAACAAGCCCTGAACAAAAATTGCATTATCCTGACCCCATTTATACTCAATGATCACTGGGGAATTCATTTCATCTATGGCAAAAGTATCAATTCTACCGTCGGTAGTTGGGTATTCAATTGAGAGAAATCTCATTCCTAAAAGTTGCTCAAGATTATCAGCAAAAAAATCTCTCAAATCAGCCTCATTTTTGAAATGATTAATATCCAAAAAAACCTGGTTAGCTTTTTTATTTTTGATTTGAAAAATTGGCATAAAATTTTTTAATTATCTTAAATCTACTTTGATATTTTTAAACACAGCATTTCTTATTTTTTTATTTTAAGCTTTACCAGGGACAGGAAGTCCGATTTTGTATAATGGTAAATAATTAAAGTAATAAGAACATCCCTTGATCGAAATAATATAATCAAGGATATCTTTATACTCTGGTTTTTTAAACCAATCATTTAAAATATAAATATATTCTACCTCCACGTTTAATTGTGCTAATAATTTTCTATATTGTTTAATTTTAAAATCACAAGTCTGCAATTTTTCATCAGTAGATCCACTAACTTCTTGAAACTTTATTTCTAAAATAAATAAAGTATTATTTGTAATAACATAAATCGCATCATCTGGTAATAATTTTTTTGAAATTAATTTTGTATGATCTACACCATTACTTTTTAAATATTCATAAAAACCATATTTCTTAAAAGACATGGCTACTTTTTTCTTTTTATAAAAAATATTTATGCCCTCAACGGAGTAGTCTTTTTGTCTAGAAATAAAAGTAATAAAATCGACTTTTCCTTCAAAATTTAAGCCTGTTTTTGTGTTTCCTCCTCCTGTACCGCCTTTTTTCATAGTATTTATATTAATTATTATTTATATCTTCAAATCTTTGAATTGATAAATCTAAATATTTTTTTTCTAAATCAATACCAATAAATTTTCTGTCATTTAAAACAGCGGCTATTCCAGTGGTTGAGGAACCAGCGAATGGGTCCAAAACTAAATCACCTTTATCTGTGCTAGCTAAAACAATTCTAACTAACAGATCAATTGGCTTTTGAGTTGGGTGTTTACCAAACTTCTTTTCATCTTTTTTTGGCGGATATATTGACCAAACACTCCTCATTTGGGTATTTGGCTTTTTTAAAAAATCTTTTTGCCAATCACCATCTTTCATTAGTTTATAATTAAACTTATGTTTGCCTTTTTTGTCTTTTCTAGCCCAAATCAAAGTCTCATGACTAGCAGTAAAAAAACGACAACTCAAGTTTGGCGAAGCATTTGGTTTAAACCAAGCAATATCATTCAAAATATGAAAATGATTTACTTGTAAAGCAAAGCCGCACTGATAAATAGAGTGATAAGTACCACTAATCCAAATAGTTCCACCTGGTTTTAAAACTCTGTGACAAGCCTTAATCCAAGCAAGATGAAATTCAAAATCTTTTTTGTAACCATTACTTACATCCCATTCACCTTTATTAACACTAACCATTTTGCCAGCATGAACAGTAAAGCCGCCGTTAGACAATAGATATGGTGGATCGGCAAAAATCATGTCAACTGAATTTTCTTTAGCATTAGCTAAAAAATCCAAAGAATTAGCTTGATATAAGGCAAATTTACCTTTTTTATAATATGGTTTTATCATTATTTAAAGTAATTATTATAATAAGTTTAATATTAATAGAAAATACAGGACTTTTCAAGCTCTCTTATAATCTAAAATTTTCCACTAAATAACCAATGCCAAATGGAGCTTCGTAGCTCAATTGTTCTGGTGTATAGTTTAAATTTTTGATTAAACCAAATAGCAATAAAATAGTTTTCCAAGCATTTTCTGCTTCGGCTTTTTTAGCTATCTCTGGATTAAGTTCTAACAAAGCCTTGAAATCTTTGCTAGCAAATTTTTTTAAAATCAATTGATCAAACTCTTGGCCCTCGGGAGCAAAACCAGCTGGCGACTCATGACTAAGTTTTGGTGATAGATCACAGCTGGCGATGACAGCGATACGTTTGCCGGACTGATTAATTATCTCTTTTATTTCTTCACCGAATTTCACATGCATTTGAGCGTCTAAATGACTACTAACAATATTAACGATCTTGATATGTGGTAAATGTTGAGCTAAAGCATAGAGAGCAACGCCAACATGATAATCAAGATTTTCTTGCGCACTTAAAATAACTGGTAAAGTAGTTTCGGTAGCTTCGCGGATTTTATAGCCAAGAGCCAAGTCAGTATCAAACTCTAGCTTAGTCAATAAATCACCAAAGTTTTTAAACTCCACTTTTACTTTTGGCTTTTGGTTGATGACAAAAGCTTGCTCGCTGGTTTCACCAAATTTGCCTAGCAGTAATAAAACTTCTGGTTTGCTAGCATACAAATCTTGCTCGAGTCTTTGATAAGACTCGATGGTTTGTTTTAAGCTATTGAGATTATTTTTTCCGACTTCAGGAATCAAAAGTGGAGGATGAGGCACCAGACCCGCAAAAACAATCATATAATTATAATTTTAAAGATTGAGCAATGGCGTTTAGCTTGATGACACGGTCAGAAACCGTGATGACATTTTGCCATTTATAGCCTAAAGATAAAAAAGTATTTTCATCTTCAAGCCATTTTCTTTCGCCATTGGTAATGACATAAACTTGAGGGTTAGTCGTACCTTTGACTAACAAACCATCTTTTAGTTTGATAGGTAACTGCTTGTTCCAGGATTCTAATTGTTTAGCAGTGGCGGTTTTTATTGTTTGTCCAGGATAATTGATTTTGATAATTTCTGGATCAACGATCGGGTATTTTTGTCCATCTTTGACATAATAGACACCACCGGTACTTTTATCTTTGTATAGTTGGCCGACAGGAGATAAACTGACATCGCTGATTGGCTCGCCGTCATTGATATTTGCTAAAGCAGTGGAACTAGCGGTGATTATCTCATCTGGATTGTAGCCCAAAGCTTTAAAGACTTGATCAGAAGTAATTAACCTTTTATTTAAACCATCAAGTAAATATTTTTTATTATCTGGACCTTGGAGGATGGAGTAGGCCGGATAATCGATACTTGGACCTTCTGCAAATTTATTTAGCTCTAGTGATGAAACAGTCATCAACATCTTTGGGTCATAGCGGGAGACGATAGCAGTCATACTAGCAAAAGGCAGTTTAAGATTGTTATGAATCAAATAAATAGTATCAGTATCAGTGCCGTCGCTAGCTTTAACTATCGAGCCTTCGGGAATGATGCCGACTATTGGTGCGCTATCGCCAGTGCCAAAGCCAAAACGATCCCAAATAGTTTTAAATAATTTATTACCGTGTAAATGTGGAGTATAGTTGTATAAACCAGCAGTGACATTGTTTTCTGGTACCACTACTTCGCCTTCGATATTATATTCTTGACCCGGTCTATAAGTCCGGCCACTGATATTATCTAAATAGTCTCTAAACTGCAAAGCAGTTGCTCTGACTTGTTTACCAAAGCCACGCCAATTTGGATTACAAGACTGGCCATCGTAGCAATAATAGCCCATCGCAAAAGCTAGTTGATTTTCCGTCGGGTCTGGATCTTCGACTAAACTCATTTCTTTTTGCATCATAGTCAACAAAAACTTGGGACTAATTTTAGCCTCATAAGCGGCATTGTAGATCACTTCCGCAGCTGATTTTTCAGCAGCTTTTGCTAATTTTTCTTCTTCGGTAGTAGCGATTACTTCTCCTGGAGCTGGGCTATAGCCATAATAATAATAATTTTTTAGATAGCTATTTTTGGAGTTTAAAAAATTAACGATTTGGGTTTTATTCATGGAGCTATAGTCATTCGCTTCCTGATCAGAAATGATATTGGAATAATTGAAGTCACTTTCTGCACGCACCATTTGTGCTGACATCAAAAAGACTAGCAAAAATAAATTCCAATATAGAAAATTTGGTGTTTTTTTCATTTTTATCTCTTTTATGTAATTAATTTCAAAATACCAGTTATTACCACCCAGCGGGTGGTAATTTTATTCCAACCTTCCCAACGACCAAATAAGAAAATCTAATACTTTAATATTAGACATTTCTTCGTCATTAACTTGAAATTTTGATCTAAAATTTAAAAATATTTTTTTAATTTGTTCGTTGATTATTAATTTTTTATATAAGTCTATTAAATAATCATATATTTCAATACAAGAATCAATTTTTTCATTTTTATTTCTCCCAGTAACTCTTTTATTAATGACATTCCCAACTTTCGAATCAAAAATAGGATAATCATTATTTATCGTATGTAATAATTTTGTAGCAAAAGCAAATTGTATAGCATGCATTCCTCTTAGCATTGGTATTTCATATAATTCAGATAAAATAATCCTCAAATCAGTTTGCTTATTTTTTAATAACTCAAAATAATGTACTTTAATCTCATCAGACAACCCAGCATTATTCAAACCATACCAAGTTTTAAAGACAAATTGAAATACAAAATTGCTCAAAATATTACTTTTGTTATACTCATTTTTTAAGAAAACATAAATAACGACATCCTCAATGGTGATGTTTGATAATATCTCGTCTTGCCTATTTGAAATTTTTTCTACTATTTGCTCAAATTCCATAAATTTATACAATATCTTTTTCCCCGCGTCGCGGGGAAAAAGATAGGAATTTTATTTTTATAATTTTTTAATTTCCGCAAACCAATTATCTCCAGCTAATCTACTTTTAGCCATTGCTGCTTCCATTTGGGGTACAAGCGTTTCCATAATTATTTTATGAGCCTCCGCTTTATCTGGCGTGCTAGCAACCACAGCGTTTATTTCTTTTCCTATTCTTTTTTCATCATCATCCGCGGCTATAAATTCTGCATAATATTGATCCTCTAAATTTTCAGGAGTAGGCGTTACTTCTCCCATACGTGGTTCTGACATAATTTTTTTTACTTAATTATTAATTTATTTCGTGTTATTCAGTATAACATAAAATAGGCAGATTTGCTAAAAAGCTAAATAAAAGCTAAAATCTATATAGATAAGCTTATGGAAAATAAAAGACTTTTTATTAGTTTACCAATAGAAATCGGTTTAATTAAGCAAATTTTCAAAGAATTTAGCCGTTTAAATGTGCCTACTGAAAAACTACGTTTAGTACCAGCCGAAAATGTCCATTTGACCCTAAAATTTTTAGGTGACACGCCACTAGATAATTTAGTGCCAATTATTGATATTTTGGGTGAACTTAGCCAAAAATTTGGCCAAATGAACCTAAAATTAGCCAAAACCCAACTTTTCCCTAAAGACCCAAATAGTTTAGCTCGTATTTTAAACATTGCGATTGAGCCAGATGAAGAATTAAACGCTTTATATGAAGAGCTAGAAGAAACTTTGTGGCAAAATGGACTAGCCAATAAAGAGTCTCGAGTTTTTAAGCCCCACTTAACTATTGCACGTGTCAAAAAAGCCGCTAAATTTGAAGAATTTCAAGAGTTTTTAGATTGGAAAGTTTCAGGTGAATTTGGTGTTGATCATCTAGAATTGCAAGAAAGTATTTTAGGAAAAAAAGGTCCAGAATATTTTGTTTTAAATACTTTTGATTTAGAGTAAAATATATGGAAGAGTATAATCTTTTAGGTGTCAAAATAAATTGCGTCAGTGAGCAATTAGCCAAGGAACTGATTTTAAGCTGTCTCAATTCTGATAGTCAGCATCAAATCGCCACGGTGAATCCAGAATTTATCGTCGAAGCGCAAACTAATGATAAATTTAAACAAGTTTTTGCATAAAAGGTAGGTTTTTCTTCAAGGTGCTAGAAGGTGTGTAATTTTTCTTAATTGA
>Ga0075911_145_pt1 | contig 8484 bp, 8 predicted proteins | sample RifGroA2_FD_68330 | JGI IMG/M metagenome (GOLD analysis project Ga0075911, IMG submission 68330) | Parcubacteria bacterium GW2011_GWA2_36_10 | reverse complement strand
AAAAAAAGGCGAGCGTTTATTTACGCTTTATGCTCGTAGTAAAGATAGAATAAAACTAGCTAATAAAGCTTTAGAAAAAGGGGAGATATTTAAAATAGGTAGATAAAGTAGTTTTAAAATACCCCAGGCGGATGCCGGGGGTATTTAGCTTGACAGAAATTTATAAAGTTGTATGCTTGACCTAACGTAAGTGTAGGTGGCTCTAGGCCACTGAACAACGAGGCGTTTATGGGACGCCTACAATGATCGCAAGATCAAGAGACTTACGCCCTCCGGTTCACTCAGTTGAGCCGGTTTTTTTCTGTTTAAAATGGCTTTGACAAAAGCTAAAATACTGCTAGTATAGTAATGTAACGCACTTAAACAACGAATTCCAAGCCAAGACAGGGGGAAACGCCATGAAACGCCTAGATAATGTGACATTACCAGCAAATATCATCCAAGAATTGTTTGAGGCAGCCAGTGAAATGCCGAGGGCAACTCCAAAAGCTGGGGCAGCCAGCACTATTCATGACTTTCAAATTGCTGCCAGTGAAGTTTGGAGATTAGATAGAATTTTGCGTATAATAGAATCTTTTACAGCACTTCAAGGGGCGATATTTTCAATACACAGTGTTGAAACAACAAGAATTGAAGTGTTTGTGTCACCAGATCAAACCACGGTAGTTGTATTGAGCATCAAGAAGCTAGATGCCTATGCAAAGCCTGGCTTATATTGGCGTAATTGTAAGGGGAAAAATTGGGAATTTGCTTCTGGCAGAATGGATTTCCTTCTTCAACAAACCGCTCTACATCGTAAGTATTTCTCTGGTGTGCCAGTAGATGATACTTATGTCTTTGTAAAAATTTGGAATGTTCGTCAGCAAAAATGGCAAGAGCGCGAAGCTCTTTAGCTGTACAGCCGACCCCACCAGGGGTCGGCTTTCCTATTTAGAGTTGCTTTGACAAAAGCCAAAATACATAGCATAATATAAGCATTATTTAAAGATTTACTGATGTTTTGGCCTAAAAAAAAGAAGTTAAAAATACTAGTTGGTTTGTCTGGTGGAGTTGATTCGGCTGTCACGGCTTTGTTGTTAAAAAAAGCTGGTCATGAAGTATCGGCAGTATTTATGAAAAACTTTTCTAGCCGAGATAACACTGACCATGAGTGTCCCTGGAAAGCAGATAGAGACGAAGCTTATGCGGTGGCTAAGCACTTAAACATTCCGATTGAGACTTGGGATTTTGAGGAACAATATCGCGAAACAGTAGTGAATTATTTATTTGAGACTTATCAAAAAGGACAAACACCAAATCCAGATATCTTATGTAATTCAGAAATAAAATTTAAACTTTTTTTAGCCAAAGCGCTTTTAAATGGTTTTGATAAAATCGCCACTGGACATTACGCACAAATCAAACAAGATAAAACTGGCTATCATTTATTAAAAGGCAAAGACCCAAATAAAGACCAATCTTATTTTTTAGCCGGCTTAAATCAAGAACAACTAGCTAGAAGTTTATTTCCCATCGAACATTTATTAAAACCAAAAGTCCGGGAAATAGCTAAAAAGGTTGGCTTACCAAACGCAGACAGAAAAGATTCACAGGGTATTTGTTTTGTCGGTAAAGTGAATTTAAAAGATTTTTTAAGCCAAAAGATTAGCCCAAAAATAGGTGAGATCCATGATCTAGCTGGTCAAAAAATCGGCGAACATGAAGGTGTCTGGTTTTATACCATTGGTCAAAGAAAGGGTATTGAGGTCGGTGGTGGTCCAGCACTTTATGTCATCAAAAAAGATCTAGAAAAAAATATTTTGACAGTTGGACCAAAAGAGTCTTTAGAGCTTTACAGCCAAGAGATTGAGCTGACAGATTGGCATTGGCTTAATCAAGAGTATAGATTTCCTCTCAAAGCTAAGGCTAAAATCCGTTATCGTCAAGAAGATCAAAAGGTGAATATCGTAAAAATTAATAATCAAGAATATAAAGCAATTTTTCAAGTAAAGCAGTTTGCAGCAGCTAGTGGCCAGACTCTAGCGGTCTATAAAAATAAAGAGTTAATTGCTTCAGCAATAATTTTATGAAAATTACCATTAGAAAAGTAATAAATAGCTTAAGTGTTGTCGTGGGTATAGTGGCGATTGCCTTTTTATTTACTGGGCACAGTATTTTTGTAATTTTAGGCTATCTATCTTTTGCGGCGGTCTTATTTTTACCGCGCATTATTTATCGTCGTCTAAATTTACATGAAAATATTTCTAATGAATTTTTAGACTGGATAGAAATTAGTTTTTCGACGGTTGTTTCTTTATCGGTGCTTGGTTATCTATGGCTCTTTGACACGCTTTATGACTATGATACCTATGTTCATTTTTTTACCCCTTTATTTTTATTTATTTTATTCGCCATATTTTTTAAAGCTACTACTACTCATTTTAAAATTAAAACAACTAAATCAGACATCGTCTTGGCTTCTTTGGTAGCTATTACTTCTTTGCTTTTATTTTGGGAATTATTGGAATATTTTATCACTATCTATTTACATAAAAACATGTTTTTTACTATCGGTGAACCCAACGATACTCTATATGATGTTTTGTCTGGTTTTATGAGTTTGCCATTGGCCTCAATTTTAGTGTATAAATATAGTGATTGGTTTTTCGATAAATTTAATAAATAATCTAACAAAGCTACTAGATCTATCTCCGCGTGCGCGGAGATAAAAGTCTATAGTTTACTAATAATATTTTATGAAAATAACAGGACAAGAGTTAAGAGAAAAATTTTTAGCATATTTTCAAAAAAATAATCACGCTATTATTTCTTCGGCTTCTTTAATACCAGAAAATGATCCGACAGTTTTATTTACGACCGCTGGTATGCATCCACTGGTGCCATATCTCATGGGGGAAAAGCATCCAGGTGGCACAAGACTTGCTAATGTACAAAAATGTTGGCGTACAGGCGATATCGAAGAAGTTGGCGATACTACGCATCATACTTTTTTTGAGATGTTAGGCAATTGGTCCTTAGGAGATTATGATAAAACTGAAGCGATTGATTTTGCTTGGGAATTTTTGACCAAAATTTTAGCTATTGAAACTAAATATTTGGCAGTTTCTATTTTTCAAGGTGATGCCAATGTAACCGAAGACAAAGTTGCTTATGAGAAATGGCTAAGTCTTGGCCTAGACGCTCAAAGGATAGCTAAATTAGGCATTAATGATAATTGGTGGGGGCCAGCCGGCTCCAGTGGACCTTGTGGTCCAGATACAGAAATTTTTTATTGGGTAGGTGATAAAAAGGCTGTGCCAGAAAATTTTGATCCAACAGATAAAAATTGGGTAGAAATCTGGAACAATGTTTTCATGGAGTATAACAAAACTCTTGCTGGTCAATTTTTAGCTTTAGCACAAAAAAATATTGACACTGGTATGGGTTTAGAAAGAACTTTAGCGGTTTTAAATAGTTTAGCAGATAATTATCTGACTGATTTATTTTACCCATTGATCCAAAAAATAGAGGACTTGAGTGCTCAAAAATATGCCAGTGACTTGAAATCATTTAGAGTTATTGCTGATCATTTGCGTAGTGCTACTTTTTTACTCGGTGACCCCAAAGGTGTGGCACCAGCCAATACTGGCCAAGGCTATGTTTTGCGACGCGTGATTAGACGAGCGATTCGTTTTGCTAAAAATTTAAATATTCAAGCTGGTTTTACTACTATCTTAGCGCAAGTAGTGATAGATAATTTTCAAGTTACTTATCCAGAATTAGAAAAAAATAAAAACTTTATTTTTACAGAATTAAAAAAAGAAGAAGAAAAGTTTAGTCAAACTTTAGAAAATGGTTTAAAACAATTTGAAAAATTATTTGCAGCTAACAATCTTAATGCACAAACAGCTTTTGAGTTATTTGCCACTTATGGTTTTCCGATTGAATTAACTTTAGAATTAGCTCAAGAAAAAGATCTGCAGCTATCAGAAGAAGAATGTCGTAAATATCACACCGCTACCCATCTCTTGCATCAAGCTTTACGTACTATTTTAGGTGACCATGTTGAGCAACGCGGTAGCAATATCAATGCTGAGCGTATGCGTTTTGACTTTGTACATCCAGATAAGATGACGAGTGAGCAAATAAAACAGGTAGAGGACCTAGTAAATCAACAAATTCAAGCCAAATTAGCCATGACCTGGCAAGAAATGACCGTAGAAGAGGCTAAAAATAAAGGCGCTATTGGTTTATTTGGCCATAAATATGGAGAAAAAGTAAAGGTTTATACGGTCGGAAATGATGCCAATTTCTTTAGCCGAGAGATTTGTGGTGGCCCACATGTCGAAAATACTAGTGAATTAGGTCATTTTAAGATCTTAAAAGAAGAGTCTAGTTCGGCTGGCATTCGCAGAATTAAAGCAATTTTAAGCTAATATTAGCCTAATATTTGTCCCGCCCCTAGCTAGGGGCGGGATTGATTTTTTTTCGACTTTTTGGTATATTTATGGTGTAATTAATTAAAATAAAAAGCTATGAACATTAAAATCTACAACAAAAACTTTGATTTAACGGATAGTTTTGAGATTTATCTACAAGATAAATTTTCTAGCCTAGATAGATATCAGGGAGATATTAGCTCTTTTGAGGTTAATTTGTCTCGTGATCAACATCATAAAAAAGGAGAAGTTTTTCAAGTAGAAGTGAAAATAGCTTTGCCAAATAAAAAGCAATTAGTCTTAAGCGAAATGCACGCTGATCCTAGAGCAGCGATAGATATTTTACAAGATAAATTAAGTCGCCAATTGCTGAAGCTTAAAGATAAAAATATTAGTCGCTGGAAAAGAGCAACTAACTCTATCAAGTCTTTAAAATTTTGGCAGTAAATAGAATATATTAGAATTTATGTCCTGGATGCAAAAAATTTTCGGTGATGCCAATCAACGTTTTTTAGATAAATTAAAGCCACAGATAGAAGAAATCAATAAGCAAGAACAAGCTTGGCAAAATTTATCTGATGAAGAATTAAAAACTAAATCACTTGAATTAAAAACTCAAGCCCAGACTAGTACTAGTTTAGAAGAATTATTAGTGCCAGCTTTTGCTTTAGTTAAATTAGCAGCTTTTAGGACTCTAAAGCAAAGACATTTTGATGTGCAGTTATTAGGCGGTATTGTCATGCACCAAGGCCAAATTGCGGAAATGAAAACCGGTGAAGGTAAGACTTTGACCGCAACCTTAGCTATTTATCTCAATGCTTTAGAAGGAAAGGGTGCTCATCTGGTGACCGCTAATGACTATTTAGCTAAACGTGATGCTACTTGGATGGGGCAAATTTATGATTTCTTAGGTTTGAGTATCGGTGTGATTCAGCACGATGCTTCTTTTATTTATGATCAACAAGCAACAGATTCTTTACAGCCAGTGACCAGAAAAGAAGCCTACAATGCTGATATTACCTATGGTACTAACAATGAATTTGGTTTTGACTATTTGCGTGATAATATGGCGCAAAGTATTACCGAACAAGCTCAACGTGGCTTGCACTATGCTATCGTCGATGAAGTCGATAGTATTTTGATCGATGAAGCGAGAACTCCGCTTATTATTTCCGCACCAGCCGAAGAATCAGCCGCCCAATACCAACAATTTTCTCAACTAGTCAATGTTCTACAAGAAAACGAGCATTATAACATCGATGAAAAAATGCGCACGGCTACTTTGACAGAAAATGGTGTGAAAAAAATGGAAGAATTATTGAATGTTGATAATATTTACGAAAGTCATGGCTTAAGTACTATCCATCACTTAGAGCAAGCTTTGCGTGCGAAAACTTTGTTTCAAATTGATCGCGACTATGTGGTCAAGAACAATGAAGTGATAATTATCGATGAATTTACTGGTCGCATGATGGATGGCCGTAGATATTCTGAAGGTTTGCACCAAGCTATTGAAGCCAAAGAGGGTGTGACCGTGCAAAAAGAAAGCATGACCTTGGCTACTATAACTTTCCAGAATTATTTTAGAATGTATGACAAACTGGCTGGTATGACCGGAACCGCTGAAACTGAAGCAGAAGAAATGGCAAAAATTTATAGTTTAGATGTGACGGTGGTACCAAGCAATAAACCTTTTGTCAGAAATGACAAAAAAGATCGTATTTATAAATCTTATCGTGGTAAGCTCAAGGCTATTGTCAAAGAAATTGAAGCACGTCATCAGGCTGGTCAGCCAGTTCTAGTCGGCACTGTTTCTATTGAAAAAAATGAAGAGCTAGCCACAATGCTTTCAAAAACCGGCATTCCTTTTAATTTGTTAAACGCTAAAGAACACGCTAAAGAAGCGGAAATTTTAGCTCAAGCCGGTGCCAAAGGCGCGGTGACAGTGGCGACTAATATGGCTGGTCGTGGTGTGGATATTGTTTTAGGCGGTGCGCGTAATGGACAGGCCGCACACGATGAAGTCAAAGACTTGGGTGGCTTACATGTTTTGGGCACCGAAAGACATGAGTCTCGTCGTATTGACAATCAGCTTCGCGGTCGCGCTGGCCGTCAAGGTGATCAAGGTTCTTCCCAATTTTATATTTCTTTAGACGATGATTTAATGCGTATTTTTGGCTCTGACCGGATCAAATCTTTGATGACTACTTTGGGCCTAGATGAAGAAACTGCCATTGAAAATAAAATGATTTCAAATTCCATCGAAGCTGCCCAGAAAAAAGTAGAGGGTCATAATTTTGATATCCGTAAACATCTAGTCGAGTATGATGATGTGATCAATAAACATCGTCAAGTGATTTATAAACTACGTCAAAACTTTTTGACTATTTTTACGGATATTAATGACAAATCAAGCAAAGCAGAATTAGCACAAAAGTTTGTCTTAGAACAAATCAATAAAGAAATAGAAGAAGTCGTTTCTTTTCATACTTTAGCTAAAGAAGAGCAGGGTGATTTTAATCCTCAAGAAATTGTCGAAACTATCAAAAATATTTTTACTGTTTCCGAAGAAGAGATTACAAAAATTAAAGAATTATTAGAGCAAGTAGAAAAAACTCATGACCACGTCACTCGCACAGAGCTAATCACTTATTTGCAGGCTTTAGCCAAGATAAAATATCAAGCCCAAACAGAAAACATTAATAGTTCCATTGATATCAACGACGAGCAAATTGCAGCTATGCAAATGATTGAGCGCGGTTTAGTTTTACGCAGTATCGATACTTTGTGGGTAGAACATTTGACGGCTATGGACAAATTACGTACTGGTATCGGCTTACAAGGCTATGGCCAGCGTGATCCGCTAGTAGAATATAAACGTGAAGCTTTTATATTATTTAATAGCTTGATCGCAAGTAGAAGAAAGGGCGCAAGCTAATCAAGTCTTGAACACTAAACCAAAAGACGCTAGCGGTCATAAAATTGGTCGCAATGATCTTTGTTTTTGTGGTTCTGGTAAAAAATACAAACATTGTCATGGAAAATAAAGCAAATAAAATAGCGCTATCTTTTTTACTTCTTACTTTAAGCTTGACTTTAAGTGCTTGTAGTGTGACGGGAAAAGCAGCCGAAGTAGATACTAGTATCGTGCCTTTTACTGATCACAAATCTTGTGTAAAAATGTGCCAAGATAATTGACCATCTTGATCTGGTAAGCATCGGCGCGCAGCATAAAATAGCCGAAAAGCAAAAAGATAACAGGAAACAGCCATTTAAGGGATCCTAAAAGCCAGGCTAATAATTTAACTATAATTTGTCCGAAACTGCCTGATAAATCAAAAAGTCCTAATAAGCTCAAGACGGCCAAGACAAATAAAAAAATAATGATGATGCCTTTTTTGGTTTCATTGGATAAACTCCAGTCCAAGCCGAAACCGCCCATTTGTTCATGGACGTCAAAATAATCCCGGCCGCGCCTAGGTTTCTTGCTTAGTCGGTTTAAAAAACCGCTCCTTCGCCTGCGATAAGCCATAAAAAATTAGAAGTAAAATTAGAGTAGCTATCTACTTAATAATTGTAATATAAAATGGACTTTTTAGAAAGGGCTAAAAGATGGACAAAGAGCCAATAATTCTCTAAAATACCAATAGCTTTGAAGTTAAAATTGGCTGAAAGTTAGCTATGAAAAAAAATCACAAAATCTTAATAATCATCACCTTAATAGCGGTTTTTATTTTGGTCTACCAGCCGCATTTCAACTATCCGATGCCGCTACATATTGATGAGTGGCATCACCTGTCTGAAGCCCTAAGAATGGAGAATTACGGCGAATATTTCCAAGCCTTAAAAGCAGAAGCCACTAATAAATTTAGTGGCATGGAAATCGGCTTTCATTTTTTTCTTTTCTTAATATCCTGGATATTTGATCTAGTGGCAATTTATCAATTCCTGCCAGCTCTTTGGGCGGCTTTTTCCGCTTTAGCAATCTTTTATGTCACTTATAAAAAAACCAATAAAAATTTCTGGCTGGCTTGGCTGGCAATAATATTTTTTGCCTCAATTAGAT
>Ga0075911_127_pt1 | contig 9197 bp, 8 predicted proteins | sample RifGroA2_FD_68330 | JGI IMG/M metagenome (GOLD analysis project Ga0075911, IMG submission 68330) | Parcubacteria bacterium GW2011_GWA2_36_10 | reverse complement strand
TTGGTCTTTGGCCTTGAGCGATCCCGAGCTTGTCGAGGGAGAGTCGAAAGGTGGAAAATTACATTTAACAAAATTTTTTTATAAAAAAATATGCCTGAACAAATGCCACAATTTAATACCCTGCAGGAGGGAAATTTGGAGAAAGTAAGAATTGACCCAATTGCTTTGTATTTAGAACAGCTGAATGCTAGTCAAGAGTTTGGCGAAATTTTTCCTCAAGTCGTTGATTTGAGCTTTATGTCCAGAGAACAAAAAGCGGAAACTCTTTGGGCATTATTTCAAGAGGTTAAAAGAGGTGTAAATGCTAGTAAAGTCCACAAAAGGAACGAAACAGTGCAACAGCAAGTTTCTGAATTAGCAGGTAGTATTAGCTTGCTCAAAGCTTTGTATGCCGATGAAGATGTCCGTGTTACTTATCTTCAGGCCAACCAACATCATCTACAGGAAGTAAAGGGCATTAACGGCGATTGGGAAAAGTATAAAGCTTTACAGCAACAGATTCATGAAGCTATGTCGGCCGTGGATGTCACGGCAAAAAAAATATTCTCTAGCCGTGGGGCTTCTCTGTCAGAATCTGACGCTATACTATTTGAGGTTAATCGTCGGCGTCTTATGGCATTAAGACAAGAATTAGCCGTTGTTATTAGCGAAAATCCACAGCTAGCCGCTTACGCTCAATATGACAATCTGCGTGAATATTCTCAAGAGCTAGCAAGCGATGGCTTTTTGTGGCTACCTAGTAGGCGAGCTGCTTTGGAAGAAATGGAAACAGCCGCCTTAGGTGGTAAGCCAGTGCTTTTATCTGGAGAGTCAGGCACCGGTAAGACTAGATTAGTAGAAGAAGTGGCCATGACTTTGACTGGCCGGCCAGTCAATCAAACACCTGGTAAAGATGTGCGTTTTCAAGATTTAATAGCAAAACGTGATATTGCAGCTGACGGCACACTGATGAATACTTATTATCGTTATGCTGAAATCGGTGAAGCGGTGACAGGCAAGGCCACGACGCTTGAGCAAAAACCTAGTCATGCAGGTAGCATTGTCGCTGATGATGAGTTTAATCTACTACCGGCCGCCGAGCAAACTGAACGACTAGCACGTATTGCTGCTTGGACGCCTGGTAAACGCATTAAGATGCCGGTCACAAATGAAGATGTTGTTGTTGGGTCACATTTTCTCTATACCGCTATGGTCAATCTTGCTTCAGAGCGATACTCTCGTACCAAAATACCGCCAGAAGTTTTACGCAAATTTGCTAAAGTTGATTTAGATTATCTGAAACAGACCGACGAAGAGCCTGAATTATATGAGGCGATGCTCTCTGCTTTGATGGATGATAATGGTCGCTTACGAGCAGCTACTAGTGAAGTCGCACCCCAGTTTGAAGATCGAGAGGAGCTTGAGACAGTTTTCGAATCAGGACAAGAAGTAAAACGCACAGTCCGTCTTCGTGAGTTGTGTCAAGAAAAAGTAGATGCCGCTGGTCGCACTATGCCGGCTGGAGCTTTTCTCTGGCGTTTTGCTGGGGCAATTAATGAGATTAATAAATCATATTCTCATCGCGAAACTGTCTTGAAAGTCAAGGGTGAGGGGCAATTTGTCAAAGACCTTATTATTGACATTGGCTCGCTAGTGAACTGGCTAAAAGAATATCGCACTATAGGCTATTCACAAAATTTAGAGTCATTTGTGATCAGTAAGCTGGACAAAGAGTTTCTTTCCAAGCAAGCTTACTCGGTCGAAGATAGAGTATTGGTCAAAGAATTTTTTAGGCATTTTGGCATCGATGTTAGTCCAGCTGGTATAGAGCAAGCAGCTATCGCTGAACATCAGTTTGAAAACTTGACGCCGGTGGAGCTTGGTAAGTTCTCACCGCGTGTGCATTATAAAGAGCTGGTTAGCGAGGAGCCGGTTTTGACAGAGAGCTATTTGATCAATGCTGAAGGTGAACGAGTCGAGTATCGGCTAGCACCATACGCCGAAGGGTCAAGGCAACTGACGCCCGGCCAAGTAATTCAGGCCAAGTCTGACGGTGAGTTTGTCCAGTATCGTGGCCTTGCCAAAAAAACTGGAGATCCTATTTTCGTGCCATATAAGCCCCATGTCATTGAGTCCAGGCCTAGCAAGACTAGTTTTGAGATCGAGCTCATAGCTACTGAAAAACAGTCTTTAGAAGCTTTTTTTGGTCAAGTAATTGATATCCCACCAATACCAGCTGAAATTACCAAAGAAAAAATAGCACATTGGGAAAGTTTGGGCTTTAAACTAAGATATTTACCAGCCATGGATATGTCTAAAAGTCAAAACTATCCCGGCTGGAAAACTAAGCCCGAGACTTGGTTTTATGAGCAAATTACCAAAGGAAATTTAGTAGCCAACGGTCAGACCTTGACAGCTGGCTGGGTATTGGTAGATGCTAGCCCTAAACCAGCCTATGATAATGGTGAACAAATGTATAAAGATGATCCTTTTGCTACGGCGATTACCAAGCTTCGTCAAGCTGGTGTTATTGAAGATTATAAGCTACCAGGCTCTAGATTTAATATTTCGGCTGATGAGCTAGCTAAACCAGAATTAAAAATAGCCTTAGCTAAAGTTTTAGCCATAGATCCAGCCCAACTTAGCTATTTGCGAGCCATAGAATTTAACATCCTTGGTAACGCTTTTTATCCCGAGTGGGGCGAGACAGATACTTGGGAATGGTTTGAAGATCAAGGAATCAAAGATTTAAGCGGTAGGCGCTTGGGTGGTGGCGACTCTGGCTCTGGTGGCTTGTCCCGCGTGAGCTATGATTCGTCTGGCGGTCGGTGTGATTACTTAGGCTTTCGTCCTCTGGTTCGTTTCTCTTAAAAATTGGAATCTTTGGATTTTTGGTCTTTGGCCTTGAGCGATCCCGAGCTTGTCGAGGGAGAGTCGAAAGGTGGAAAATTTATTATAGCAGGGGGGGGCTAATGCAACTGGTTTGTTTTTTACAAATATCGGTTCGCCCCAAAAAATAGAAACGACTTGTCTTGGTCTGGTGCGAGTCATTTGACCAGGTACTGATCGCACGCATTTTATACAAGTGTGACCATCCATTTATTTTGGATCGAAACACCCCTGCCAAAGATGGATCAAGGCAATAGAAGCGGTAAGCGCTTGAATGGTGGCAACTCTGACAATGGTGGCTTGTCCAACGTGAGCTATAATTCGTCTGACAATCGGAATGATAACTTAGGCTTTCGTCCTCTGGCCGTATCTAATTCTAGACCTTCCAGGTTTAAAAAACCCGGAAGGTCTATTATTCAGCGATCATTCTTTGTTTCTGCTTTGATCCAGCCACCTAACATCCTACCAATTTCTTGAATGTTAGTTTGTAGAGTTAAATAATTTTTTTCATCAATCGCTCCAGTATCTTTGGCAAGGCGGATAAAAATTTTGAGTAAGTCTAATTGATCGCTAGCAGTTTTTAATAAATTAACTCGTTCATAATTATTTTTTTGTTTGGCTTTGAATAAAAGTATTAAAAATTCTAGTATTAAGTTGTCACATTTTGCTCCTAGGCTATATCTATCTATTTTGGCTAATGTTTTGGCGATTTTATGCCAAGTTAAATAACAAGCATAAGTTTTATGAATAATTGGGGCTTGAAAATTGGGTTGGGGGGGGGGTAGACATAGGGGTAAAAAATTTAATTTTTTTAATCAAATTATTAGTTTAGAAAATTTATTTGTTGCTTGGCAGGAATTTAAAAAAGGAAAAATAAAAAAGAAAGATGTTTTAGAGTTTATGCTTCAATTGGAGGATAATATTTTTTACTTAGCAGCGGATTTACAAAGTGGAAATTATCAACATGATCATTATAACTCATTTTTCGTTAGTGATCCAAAATTAAGACATATTCACAAGGCCTGTGTCCGTGATCGACTTTTACACCACGCCATTGTGCGGGTGATTGAGCCAGTTTTTGAGCGTATTTTTATTTTTGATTCTTATTCATCTCGTTTTGGTAAAGGGACGCACAAAGCGATTATAAGATTTAAAAAATTTGCTTGGCGTTTATCGCAAAATAATACCAAGACAGTTTGGATTTTAAAATGTGATATTAAAAAATATTTTGATTCTATTGATCATGAAATATTGTTGAGCTTAATCAAAAAGCAGCTAGCTGATCAAAAATTGTTAAATCTTTTAGAAAATATTATTAGCAGTTACCATCAGGAAATTGGCAAGGGAATTCCTTTGGGTAATCTCACTTCACAATTGTTTGCTAATATTTATTTGAACCATTTGGATTATTTTATCAAAAGAAATTTGAGTCTTAAGTTTTATGTACGTTATGCCGATGATTTTTTGGTGTTGGGTAGGAGTCAGACAGAGCTAGCAGCTATTTTGTGTAAACTTGATGAATTTTTAGCACACGAGTTAAAATTATCTTTGCATCCACAGAAAGTAAGTATTCAAAAATGGCAACAGGGTCTTGATTTTCTTGGCTATAAAATATTTCCCCAGCATATTATTTTACGGACGAAAACAAAAAAGCGAATGTTTAAATTAGTAGAGCAGAAAAATTTTGCCTCGTATAACGGTATTCTTAAACATTGCCGAGGACACGAATTGCAAGCTAAATTAGTTGATAAAATATTTGGCCCACATTAGCTTATCAAGGCTAAATTCTTGTGTTAATTTTCATATCAGTGAGTTTATAGGTATAAGTCAAGTATTTATTAACTTTATAAAGTTATGGTAATTTTGACTAACTTTATAAAGTTTGGTATTATGACAGCATAGTAATTATTAGTCTATAAATATGACGATTCGTCAAAAATTGGAAATTATCAAAAAAATGCTGGGGTTGACTCAGACCAAGTTGGCCGAAAAGTTCGGCGTATCTTTTGTTGCTTTTAATAGTTGGTGGACAGCTAAAACAGTGCCACGACCCAAAATGCGGGTTATCATCGATGAGTTATTTTTGGAAGTCACTGGGCAAAAGATTATTCCGGCTGATGAACTTATGGCCAAAAAACAAGCATTACAACAAAAGTCATCTAAGCACAAAAATATTGTAGCTGAGATTTTAGCTAATCCAGACATTCGTGATCAGTTTATTTTGAAGTTGACTTATCACAGCAACAGCATTGAGGGTAGTACTCTGACCGAGCCCGATACAGCCGCGATTCTTTTTGACAATGCTGCTTTGCCAGATAAAAGTCTGACCGAACAGCTGGAAGCAAAAAACCACCAAACAGCTTTGAATTATTTATTTGATCATATTGCTAAAAAAGAAAAAATTGACGAGGCCTTGGTTTTGAAACTTCACAGCATCCTTATGAATGGTGTTCGCTCGGATGCTGGCGTATATCGCAGTCATGGAGTCAGGATCATTGGTGTTAATTTGCCGACTGCAAATTATATGAGCATTCCCAAGCTTATGCCAGAGCTTATGGTTCACATAGTTTCAAAAACTAAAGATATTATTGCTTTGTCTGCCAGTGTTCATAGCAAGTTTGAACAAATACACCCATTCGGAGACGGTAACGGTCGCATTGGTCGTTTGCTTATGAACGCGATGTTACTTAGCTCAAATTTCGCCCCGGCTATCATTCGCCAGGAACAAAAACAGCTTTACTATGCATATCTTTATAAGGCTCAAACTAAAGATGATCAGAGCCAGCTGGAAGATTTTCTATGCGAGTCTGTCATGGACGGGTTTAAAATTTTGGATCGTATGGACATAAGGTGACTTAGCTTGCCAAGGCCTAAATCTTATGCTAAAGTTTGAAAGCTGAAATATGCTTTAAGCAAATTTATATCTTTTACAATTTAATCAGGGAAGTGAGGTGCAAAACCTCCGCAGTCCTAGCTACTGTAATCCGCCTTTTTGGTGGAGAGTCAGATACCTGATGTTGTTTATTCTTTTTCCTAAGGAGAAAAGGAGTGAGCTTGTTATCTGAAGTCGATAATAGACTTACTCGTTGTCTCCTGTAAAACAGGAGATTTTTTGTTCTTTGCCAACAACAACGCAAACATAGAGAGGTTCATCATGAATCGTCGCGAGTTTTTTCCAGCGCTAGGCTTTGGCCTATTGTCTTTTTTGTTCCACATCAATCCAGCCACAGCACGTCAGCGGAATTTAGCAGATTTTTTAGTAGCGTTTTCTCCTATCTATGACGAGAATATTGACTGGGGTTTTGGCTCTGGTCGTTTATTGTCTGGTATCAGTGGTCAGTTGGGAAATTTGTTGATTTACATAGACGGTGTTTGGATTTCTCATTCAGTTGACAGCACGATTTTTGATGCAAGTCGGCAGCGTTTGCAGATTCGTCGAGACAATCAAATTGTTTTCGATTATGATCCGCGACTTCGTATAGCTCCAGAATCATTGCGTTGAAGAAATACAGAGCAGAACCCCGCTTCGCGGGGTTCTGCTCGAAAATTATTTTTAAATTTATTGATTAAATTTTTATGAAAAAAATCTTTGCTATATTTTTATTAAGCGTTTTATTACTTTCACCATTTTTGTCATGGGCAGATAATAATAGCGCGATTCAATATTTACAAGCACAAATTCAAAATCCGTGGATCACTCAAAGTTTGGCAGCAGCCAATATCAATGATTTAAATATTAACTATCTTAATGCTCAAGAGCAGGATTTGCTGAAAGTAGCTAAATATTTATTGACTTTAAGTGCTGTGAATAGCCAAGATTATGCGAGCATGCGTACTTTATTCGCTACACTAAATAGCCACGTAAATAATGGTCAGTTCGGTGACGCCAGCCAGCTCAATGATGATTTTTGGGGATTATTAGCCGCGGGCGCTGTCAATAAAGCCGGAGATTTTAGTAGCGTGAAAGATTTTATCATTAGCCACCAGAATGCTGACGGTGGTTGGTCTTGGGCAACGACAGGTGCTTCGGATAGTAATGATACAGCGGCTGCTTTGATGGCTTTAAAAGAAACAGATATTTCTAATCAAGATCAAGTAATTGTTAATGCTTTAAACTATTTACATACTGCCCAAAAAAATGATGGCGGTTTTGCTTATGATGCCACTGCTTCCTCTGATGGTGCTTCGACTGCTTGGGTGCTAGCGGCTTTAAATAAATTAGAGATTGATCAAAGCACCTGGAGTCAGGGAGAAAACACGCCTTTAAGTTTTTTAAATAGCTTGCAGCAAACTGATGGCTCTTTTTTGTGGTTACCTAGTGACACTCAAGGCTCCAGCATGGTGACGGCTTATGCTTTGCTGGCTATTTTAGATAAAAGTTATCCCGTCAATCGCGTCACTATTCCAGCCGAAAATAATAATGGCAATAACCAAGATATTAGCCTAAGAATAGAGGGGCCAACTAATACTATTTGTTTAGCCGAGCATTTGACAGCTAGCAATGTTTTAGCTTTAGTAGTTGAAGCCAGTATTATTTGTAATTTTACTTATCAAATTACTGATACAGAATATGGACCTTATTTATCGGAGATCGCTGGCTTTAGTGGACAAGGTTTAAATGGTTGGCAATATTGGCTTAATTGGCAACCCGGTACTCAAAGTGCTGACCAGGCGCAAATACAGGCCCAAGATGAGGTTTTATGGGCTTACGGTCAATTTAGTATTCAGCCAAGTAAAGTAGAGGCTAGTGTAGATAATACTGGACACTTGAGCGGACATTTACAGTATTATGATCAAATTTGGCAGGATTTAGCTCAAGCCACAGTGAATGTCAATGGACAAAATTATGTCACTAATGCTCAAGGTTTGTTTAGCGTAGCTTTGACGCAAGCTGGCACTTACCCAGTTTATTTTAATGGCAGTGAAGCATTTATTCGTAGTAATAAAATTTATTTAAACTACGGTGCCAAATCGGTGAAACTATTTTGCAAGTCACTAATTCTGGTAATGTCAATATTGCTTTAGAGGCCAATATTTTAGGCGATAGTGTTTTGACACAAAACACTACTTTAAATAATCAGATTTGGACAGACTTTGGACAAAATTTAAATATTGGACAAAATGCTAATTTAAACGTACGTTTGAGTGTACCTAGTACAGCTTCTTTTGGTCAACATCAAGGGCAATTAATTTTTTGGGCTAGTGCTCTTTAAAATATAATGAAAAAATTTATTTTTAGCTTAATTTTTTTCTTTTTATTTATCCCCCACGCGCAAGCAGTAGGACTGACTTTAAGTCCAGCTAAAATAGAAGTAGTTTATCCAAGAATTAAATCAGCAGAATTAATAATTACTAATATTTCTAGTGAACCGATTTTAGTCAAAATTTCACCAGATAATTGGATCAAAGAGATTATTATTCATGACGCAGAGTTTGCGCTCATGCCCGAGGCAAAAACTAAAGTAAAGATTGATTTTAATTTTTCTGTTCATAAATCTCAAATTTACCAAACAAATTTAAGTGTGGTAGCCAACGCCTTGTCAGCGGCAAGTTTTAAGGCCGCCTCTGGTATCAAAGTGCCATTAAGTGTCAGTGTTACGCCAACTAAAACAAAATTAGTTTTGTTTATTTTTTTCCCAATTTTGCTTCTTTTCTTGGTAATTATTAGTATTTTTTATTATTATCAAAGAAAAAAATCACTTTTACATCGTTTACATTTGGATTTTTTAAGATTACACAAAAAACATCGTCATTGAGCGGATTTTTTGCTATAATAAAGGCAAATAAATATTAAAGCTTTTATATGACGCAAGAACAATTAGAACAAGTAATTTTACAAAATCAAGCTAGTATCGCTAAAATTGAAACTACGGTCTTAAAGATCAGAAAAAAACTTATTTTACAAGAGATAGCGGGTTATTTAAAACTAATTTTAATCGTGGGGCCAATACTTATTGGCTTGTTTTATTTATCTCCTTATCTTAAACAATACAGTGCTTTGATGGGTAATGCTTTGAGTGGCTTAAACTTGACATCTAATCTTGACGCGACTGATATTAGTCAGAAAAATAGTTTTTCTGCTACTGATATCAGTAAAGTTTTGTGTGATCCAAGCGCTAGACAAAGTCTAGTAGAAAGAATGTGTAATTAATTTTTTTAAATTCAGTGGAAGAATTAAAATTACAAATTAGTGAGTTACTTCAAAAAGTGGAGCAAGCTATTAATGCTTTGGCTTGGCCAGAAAAAGAGCAGGAATTGATAGATTTAAAACAGCAAATGTCAGCTCCTGATTTTTGGGCTACGCAAGAAATAGCCAAAACTGTTTCTAG
>Ga0075911_146_pt1 | contig 9672 bp, 11 predicted proteins | sample RifGroA2_FD_68330 | JGI IMG/M metagenome (GOLD analysis project Ga0075911, IMG submission 68330) | Parcubacteria bacterium GW2011_GWA2_36_10 | reverse complement strand
TGTCATACCATCGCCGACTTTTATATTTAAACCGCCACTATCAAAAGTAATGCCTTTACCAACTAAAGCAATTTTTTCTTTGGCTTTAGCTTTTGGCTGATAAATCAAATGAATAAATTTTAATGGCTCTTCTGAACCTTGATCAATGCCCAAGTAGGCATGCATACCTAATTTTTCCACTTGCTCTTTATCTAAAATCTTAGCTTTAATTTGCGGATTAGCTTTAGCAATCTTTAAAGCAGTTTCAGCTAAAAAACTTGGCGTCATAACACTGGCTGGTTCATTGACTAAATCTCTTGCCAAAATCGTACTGTTAGCAAATAACAAGCCTTGCTCCCAAGCATTTTTAAAATCTCTTTTCTTACTATTATCTACTTCAACACCTAAATTACTTACTACTAAAGAAATTTGATCTATATCTATTTTTTTGTATTTATCAAAAATATACGCTGCTAAAACCCAAGTTTCAGCAATGACCTTGGCTAATAAAGCCACATTATTATTTCCTTTTAACCAAGTCTTAAGCTGTAGGGCTACTTTGGCTACTTGGTAAGTTTTTAAAAACTTGACTAAAGTAGCGGTTAACTCACGCCAATTTTCTACACTAAACTTTTCTTTAGCTCCAGCACCAGCTAAGACCACTACCAAATCTTGGCTGTGGATAACAAATACTTGTCCAGTTTTGCCACTAAACTTTTCTTTTTGTAAACGAGTTAAAATATCTACTTCATCCTCATAAGCTAAAGTATGAATACAAGCCTTAATAGCTAGTGGATCTGCTAAAACAGGTAAAAACAAGAGCTCAAAGCCCTGCTCATCTATGTCTTTTTGAAAAAATTGTAGTTCCATATAATTTCCTTTAATTTATCTTAAATTAGCATAATTTAATAGATATATCAATCTAATAATGGGAAAAGTGCCGGTGCCAGGTTTTTGAAGCCTAGCACCGGATTGTTAGCCAAGAAAGATGGGAGTATCATAGCTCTCACTGGGAGGACTAGAGCCTTCGCTGTACGATGAGTCTGACTGCCCATAAATAGCTGCTGACCCATTGTCTGACAAACTATCTATGTCCGAACCAGTATGGCCGTCAATCTCATCTAGCCGCTCATAGGCCTCTTTGTCTCTAGGCATTTGCTTAGTCATCACCATTCTCCTCTGGCCAGCCACTTCAACAACACGATGTCAGGCTTGTTTGCACGCACAGGTCGGCAAACATGACTCGTTGCCACACGCACTCGCCAAGCAAGCAGACTAGCTGCCCGAACCTCGCATTCCGGCACATGCTCGATGATCGCCCGTAAGCAATCATCGCTGGCATTAGCACGCCGCAAAAGTTCCTCGGCTGCCTCATACTTCCAAGGCTTAGCGGTCACAATCTCTTGCCGCAAAGACCAATTGCTCGGACTAGTGGCCAAAAAATTATGCCACCAAGCCTGCAACTCTTTAGGCAAAAGCTTTTGATCGGGATGTCGAAAGTCTTCCATCTTTCCTTCCTCCTGTTTGACAAAGAACGTTTGATCTTTACAAATCTATTTGTTAAGATAAAAAAGACGCAAGCAAAAATATTCTCTTTAACCGGGGATAGATCAGAACAATGGTGGCTGCAATCAACGTTGTCCTGACTTGCGTCTTTTATAATATAAACAAAAAAAGCTAGCTTACTTGCGCGTAGCTAACTATGATTATTCCTTATTTGAATTATATTTTATCTAAAAATATATACTTTAAACATAAATTAGCTATCACGCATCACAAAACGATACCAAATATTGTGGTTTGGTTTGGTGCAATGCATGAATTGGAAACTTATGTTCTGCATATATTTAGATACTTTAAATATATACAAAAATAAAAAACCTGTCAAATAACCAAAAAACAGCCCCGTCCCCGCTTTCGCGAGGATGACAAGGGGCTGTTTTAAATAATATTTTAGTTAGCAGAAACTTTGATGCCAGGCCCCATAGAGGAAGCAATGGTCAAAGATTTTAAGTAAGTTCCTTTGATAGAGCTTGGTTTAGCTTTCTTTAAAGAATCAAGTAATATTTTGAAATTTTCTTCCAAAGCTGCTTCTGCAAAAGAAACTTTACCAATCACCACATGAATATTAGCAGTATTATCATTCTTGTAAGACACCTTACCTTTTTTAAGTTCACCAACCATCTTAGCCACATCTTCACCAATAGTACCGGTTTTAGGATTTGGCATCAAACCCTTTTGTCCTAGGACTCTGGCAATAGCAGATAGCTGCTTCATAAAGCTTGGGGTAGTGACCGCAATATCAAAATCACATTTGCTGGTCTTTTTGATTTCTTCAATCAAATCTTCATCACCGACAATATCAGCACCAGCAGCCTTGGCAGATTTCGCTAAATCAGCGGGTACAAAGGCAGCAACTCTAACAGTTTTACCAGTGCCGTGTGGTAAAGAAACTGAATCTCTGACGATCTGATCACCTTTTTTTGGATCAATACCGAGCTTAGCATGGACTTCCACAGAAGCATCAAATTTTACACCTGATGTTTCTTTGACTAGTTTGATAGCTTCGCTAATAGTATAAACTTTATTTTTCTCTACTTTAGCTTGGCTAGCTTTTAATCTCTTACTTGTTTTCATATCTTTTAAAAAATAAGCGAGGTACTAGCGTTATTGTGACTAACAATTACTCCCTCAAAAATTTTAATTATTCCTCTATTTTGACACCCATTTGACGGGCAGTACCAGCGATAATCTTTTTAGCTGCTTCTAAATCTTTAGTATTTAAGTCTGGCATTTTTTTAGTAGCAATGTCTGCTAATTGACTTTGGCTTAATTTGCCAACTTTTTCTTGTAATGGTTTACCAGAACCTTTGCTCAAAGATAAAGCGGCTTTAATCATTTCCGCAGCTGGAGCTGTCTTTAAGATAAAATCAAAACTACGATCTTCGTAAATAGTGAGTTCAATCGGTACGACTTCACCCATTCTTTCTTTTGAAGCGTCATTGAACTTCACACAAAACTCTTGGATATTTACACCATGTGGTCCTAAAGCAGTACCGACTGGAGGCGCTGGAGTGGCTTTGCCACCTTGAATTTGTAATTTTACAACCTGTTTAATTGCTTTTGCCATAAAGTTTATCTTTATAATTACTGTATTAAATCTTTTTAATTTGTAAAAAGTCTAGCTCGATTGGGGTTTCACGACCAAACATAGAGACCAAGACTTTAGCTTTGCCACGAGCTTCATCAACTTCAGAAATCTTACCTTCATAATCTTTGAATGGTCCATCAGTGATTTTGACTGATTCACCTACTTCCATATCAACTTTATATTCTGGCTCTTCAGTGCCCATACGAGATAATAAAGATTGGATTTCATCTTCAGAAACTGGAGTAGGAGTAGTACCAGAACCGACGAAACCTGATCTTAGTTTCAGTCGGAATCAAAATATCAAAAATCTTATCTTCCATATCCATAGACTCGATTCTCTGTTTCAAGTTGCGGGAAACATTTTCTTCATAACCAGAATAAGTATGTAAAACATACCATCTTCTACCTTGTTGTGAAGTTTGTTTTGGCATAAAATTTTATTTAATAAAGCTTTGTAAAGCTAAACTTAAAAGAAAGTCGATACCGCCTAAAAAAATCGCCACCGCCACCGACACACCAATCACCACTAAAGTGTGGTTGATAGTAGTTTGTCTAGTAGGCCAAGAAACTTTTTTAAGCTCTTCTTTGGACTCTTTTAAGTAATTGATTAACTTGTTCATAAAAAGTCTAATAAATAAAGTATTTTAAAACAGCTGGGGCAGAAGCTGTTATAACAAAAAAACTATAGCATAAAAAAATCTTCAAGTCAAGCCCGCTGCGCGGGCTTAGACTGTGGGTAAATAGGCACAACTTAAAGCCCTAAAAACCCAAAATACAGCCCCGGCGTATGCCGGGGCTTTGTCACTAAATATCTAAGTTTTGGACGGATTTGGCGTGAGTTTGGATGAATTTCTTACGCGGAGCGACTTCGGCTCCCATCAAGATTTCAAAGACCTCATCAGCTTTAGAAGCCTCTTCGATGGTAATGATTTTCATCAAACGAGTTTCTGGATTCATCGTGGTATCCCATAGCTGTGTAGGATTCATTTCACCCAAACCTTTGTAGCGCTGCATATTTATTTTCGCGGTCTTAACTACCTTTACTTCTTCTTCATCAGTTTCAGCTCGTTCTTCACCCTCATCTTCAACGCCCGCTTCCGGATTGACTAACAAATCTACATCTTCAATACCATATTTCTTTTTGATTTTTTCTAGTTCAGCCTCGTTATAAACATACTCTACTTCTTTACCGCGCTGGACTCTAAACAATGGTGGCTGGGCTACATAGATATGTCCAGTTTTTACTAACTCTGGGAAATGGCGATAAAATAAAGTCAATAACAAAGTACGAATATGAGCACCATCTACGTCAGCATCGGTCATGATAATGATACGATCATAGCGTAAATTTTCGATATTAAACTGTTCGCCAATATTTGTACCCAAAGCAATAATCAAAGATTTGATTTCATTGTTAGCTAACATTTTGTCTAAACGTGCACGCTCAACATTTAAAATCTTACCACGCAAAGGCAAAATAGCTTGGAATCTGCGGTCTCTACCTTGTTTAGCCGAACCACCGGCTGAATCTCCCTCGACAATATATATTTCTGACTCTTTAGGGTCACGACTAGAACAATCAGATAACTTACCGGGTAAAGTCAAGCCTTCTAAAGCGCCTTTTCTCAAAACTGTCTCCCGCGCCGAACGAGCGGCCATTCTGGCTTGAGCAGCTAACAAGCACTTGCTTAAAATTTCTTTAGCGTCCCGAGGATTTTCTTCTAAGAAAATCTCTAGTGTATCACCAAAAATATTTTCCACTACTGGCCTGACTTCAACATTACCAAGCTTGGCTTTAGTTTGCCCCTCAAATTGAGGATCAGCTAATTTAACACTAACAATAGCTGTCAAACCTTCGCGGACATCATCGGAAGTCAAATTCTGATCTTTTTCTTTTAAGAAGTTATTCTTACGAGCATATTTATTTAAGACCCTAGTCAAAGCCGCTTTGAAACCGACTAAATGGCTACCGCCTTCAGGGTTATAAATATTATTGGCAAAAGCATACATGATTTCGCGAAAATCAGTGGTGTACTGAAAAGCTACTTCCACGCTAATTCCTTCTTTTTCTTTATTGACGTAAAAAACTTTTTCTTGTTTAGCTTCGTTATTTTTATTTAAATGTTTGATATAAGAAGCAATGCCACCTTCAAAATAATATTTGTAAGAATTACCTTTATCATCACGATCATCAAAAATATTGATGTGGATACCTTTAGTCAAATAAGCTTGCTGACGTAAATGCTCAACGACTGTTTCCCAATCAAATTCGGTGACAGAAAAAATACTTTTATCTGGCAGGAAAAATTGAGTCGTACCAGTACCAGTGGCTTTGCCAATCGCTTTGACAGAAGAAACAGCTTTACCGCATTTATATTCTTGCATCCATAACTTTCCTTCACGCTTGACTTCGGTACGCATCCAAATAGACAAAGCATTGACAACTGACACACCGACACCGTGCAAACCACCGGAAACTTTATAGCCACCATCACCAAACTTACCACCGGCATGTAAGGTGGTCATGACTGTTTCTAAGGCTGACTTTTTAGTGACTTTGTGAGTATCGACAGGAATACCACGACCATTATCAGAAACAGAGACTTTGCCTTCTGGCAATAATCTCACCTCGATAGTGTCTGCATGACCCGCCATGGCTTCATCGATACCATTGTCTACTACTTCCCAAATCAAATGATGCAAACCAGTGGAAGCCGTATTACCGATATACATACCAGGACGCTTACGTACTGGATCCAAACCCTCCAAAACAGTGATCTGATCAGCGCCATAAGCACTTGATTTTGCAGCTTTTTTCCCACCAGAGGCGGATCGCGATAAGTTTTCTTTTGCCATAAAATATATTTTTTATAAAAAATCGGTCAATTACTTTATTTATTTTAGCATAAAAAAGACTAAAAAACAACCCCGTTTTGCGGGGTGTTTTTTGGCTAATCTTGGCCTAATTATTGCCTTAAAATGGCTGAAAATTTGGAATTTAATAATTGTTTTATCTCTGCCAATAAATTATCGGCATCTTCTGATTCTAGAGTTTTGTCGGCGCTCTTAAACTCTAGATGAAAAGCTAGAGATTTTTTGCCTTCGGGAATACCGCTGCCTGTAAAAACATCAAATGGCTCAACTTTGACAAGCAAGGGTGAAACTTTTTTAAGCTCTTTTTCTAAATCTTCCCACAAAACATTTTTATCGATCAAGATAGCTAGATCGCGGTTGATGCTAGGAAACTTTGCTAAGCTTTGATAAAATTTATTTTGACTAATATATTTTAAGACGGTAGAAAAATCAAAATCCCACCAAGCAATTTTTACTTTAAATTTATTGTCAGCAAGCATCTCATCATTAAATATGCCACAAGTACCTAAAATCAAACCTTGATTTTTTAATTGAAAAGCTACTTGGCTATTGCCCAGCTCAATTTTTTCCCAAGTCCAATCAATTTGCCAAAGATGCTGTAAATTTTGCAAAGTACCTTTCATCTGTAAAAAAGCTCTCTCTCTTTCTAATTCAAAAATTTTAAAGTTCTTAAAAAATCTTAGATTCTCCTCTGCTTTAGCTAGCAAGTTTGGTAGTAAAGATAAATTTAAATAAGCTAAATCTTGGGTCAAAGTATTAGTCATTTTCAAATGTTGGCTAGCTTTTAAGCCTAGTTTTTCTACCCAAAACATATCCGTAAATGGATAAGTATATACTTCGTTATAGCCCTGTGACAAAGCTAAATAGAATCTCACGCTCTTGGCTGTATCATGTTCTACGTCCAAAATCGGCTGTCTCAAGGTCACTTGAGGTAAGCTAGGAGTGAGATTGTCATAGCCATAAATTCTAGCTACTTCTTCGACAATGTCTTCAGGAATAGAGATATCTTTGGTAGCGCGAAAAGATGGCACTTGGATAGTAAAAATTTTCTTTTTATAATCCACACCAAATTGTAAACGAGTCAAAATATCTTTGATATCCTTGGTAGGAATGATTTGACCAAAGCGAGCATTGATCAAATCTTCTGGCACCTCTAAAGTCAATTTAGCAAAAGGATTGTTATCGATATCTACCACTGAACTTGCTAAATATGCTTCTTCATTTAAGTTTAAAATTAATTCTACAGCTTTTTGTAAAGCTAGCTCTGTCAACTTTGGATCTAAAGACTTTTCAAAACGACTAGAGCTTTCTGAGCGCAAAGCAATCACCTGCGAGGCTTTGCGGATGCTACTTGCTTTAAAACAAGCTACTTCTAAAATAATATCTTTGGTAGCAGAATTAATCTCACTATTTTGTCCACCCATCACACCCGCGACTGCTAAATATTTCTCTGAATCTGCAATCATCAAACAATCCTCTGTTAGGCGACGTTTGACGCCATCCAAAGTGACAAATTTATCTCCCTTTTTAGCATTTTTCACAAAAATATGATGTCCAGCGACTGCTTGCGCATCAAAAGCATGCATGGGTTGACCCAATTCATACATCACATAATTAGTAATATCGACAATATTATTAATTGATCTAATGCCAACGGCTTTTAGTTTATTTTTTAGCCACCAAGGAGAAGGGGCAACTGTAATATTTTTAAGCGCTACACTTAAATAGCGAAAACATTTGGTTTTATCTTCAACATCAACTTTTAATTTGAGCTCTGACTTATATTCTGGTAAATCTTTTACTAAATAATTATTTAACTTTACACGATAAATAGCCGCTAGCTCTCTGGCTAAACCATATTGTCCCCATAAATCTGGTCGATGATTAATTGACTTGTTATCTATATCTAAAATTATATCATTTAAATCTAAAGCGTTACTTAAATTTTGCCCTACTTTAAAATGAAAATGGGTCAAATCTAAAATTTCTTTTTCGTCATTAGTAGGAAACAAATCTGCTAAAGCAATTTCTGAAGAAGCAGCGATCATGCCCTTGCTCTCAATGCCACGAATTTTAACACTGGCTAAAGTCACCAAATCTCCCTGGCCATGCCATTTAACCCGAGAGCCAACTTTTGCGACTGCCACTAGCATACCTTTGCTTAAATTTGAGCCACCACAAACAATTTGTTCAGTACTTTCGCCTAAATCTACTTGGCAGACTTGCAAACGATCAGCTTGAGGATGAGCGCTTAGTTCTTTGATTTTGCCGACGACAACGTTTTCCAAATTTTTACTTTGGTCAATAATTTCTTCGACTTCGACAGTAGACATCGTCAAAGCATTAGCTAAATCTTGACTTGCAAACTTTTAGAACTGTTTAAGAAATCTTAAGTCCCCTGACTCTAATAACCTAATATCATCAATGCGATACTTCATCATCGCCATGCGTGTCAAACCTAAACCAAAAGCAAAACCAGAATATATTTTGGTATCGATATTTCCTGCTTCTAGCACTTTAGGATGGACCATACCACAAGGCATCAGCTCTACCCAGCCAGATTGTTTACAAACCGAACAGCCCTTACCTTCACAAACCAAACACTTGATATCCATTTCAAAAGCTGGCTCCACAAAAGGAAAAAATCCTGGACGTAAGCGGACATCCACTTCCCGCTTAAAGACCGCTGATAATAAGGCTTTCATAGTAGCAATCAAATTACCGATATTAATGTCTTTGTCCACCATCAAACCTTCAAGCTGAAAAAAAGTATGATCATGTGAAGCGTCAGTGGATTCATAACGAAATACTCTACCCGGAAAAATACCACGAAATGGCGCACCGTATTTTTGGAGCATTCTAACTTGTAAATTTGAAGTATGGGTACGCAAAAGATTATTTCCCTCTAGCCAAAAAGTGTCTTGGGTATCGCGAGCTGGATGATCATCAGGAATATTTAAAGCCGTAAAATTATAATAATCAGATTCTAGTTGCGGACCATCATAAACAGCAAAACCCATTTGAGCAAAAGCTGATTCAATCTCGTATTGCACTAAAGTCGATGGATGCAAAGTACCTACTTCATTTTTGATACCTGGCAAACTCGGGTCTAAGTCTTCTGCTTGGCCTTTACTAGTCCAAACTTTTTCTGATTTATCAAACAAAACAGCCAGTTCCTCTTTTACTTCATTGGCTAACTTGCCTAAACGTGGTTTTTCTTCAGCCGCCAAATCCTTTAAACCTTTTAGAATATGATTTAGCTCACCTTTGCGACCTAAATATTTATTTTTTAATTCTTCTAATTTTCCACTATCTTTGATCTCTTGTAATTCACGCTCAATCAAGTTGCGTAAAGATTTGAGTTTATTTTCCATAAATTTAATACTTGTGTTTATTTAAACTTTCATCTTGGCTAAACAATAAAAAAAGAAATTCACAAAAAGTGGCAGTCAAGATCAAAAGCATCAAAACCCACCAGTGCAAAATAGCATTTTTTTGTAATAATAAAGCGATGATAAAACCAGTAGCCATAATAATCGCTTGCCGAAAAGACTGGCTAGCTAGTTTATCTAAATGCTCTCTTTGTTTAAAGATAAACTGTCGGCCCCAAAATAAAGCTAAAGACATCAAGCCCAAAATAGCCAAAAACAAAGTCAAACAAAAAAATA
>Ga0075911_126_pt1 | contig 10687 bp, 10 predicted proteins | sample RifGroA2_FD_68330 | JGI IMG/M metagenome (GOLD analysis project Ga0075911, IMG submission 68330) | Parcubacteria bacterium GW2011_GWA2_36_10 | reverse complement strand
GTCAGCTGCCAAGATGAAAAATCTCAAACTCAAAATCGCTTAAAAGCCATGCAGATTTTACGCTCCCGTATTTTAGCGGAATTAGAAGCCAAAAAACAAGCTGTCGAAAGTGCTGCTCGCAAAAGCCAAATTGGTTCAGGTGATAGAAGCGAAAAAATCAGAACTTATAATTTTCCTCAAGATAGACTAACTGATCATCGTATCAAACTCACGGTGCATAATTTGAGCCAGATCATGGAAGGTGAACTGCTGCCAATCATCAAGGCTTTACAAATAGCCGAACGTCAAGCATGACTTTAAAAGAACTCCAACAAAATACTTATAGCCAAAATATTATCGCTTCTACTGAAGTCGATAGTGTTTTAAGTGTGGCTTTGCATAAAAACTTAGAGTATCTCTATAAAAATCCTGATAAAAAAATCAGTTTAGGCACACAAAAAAAATTTGCTAAACTACTAGCTTTACGTCTACAAAATTGGCCTTTAGCTTATTTACGAAAAAATAAAGATTTTTTTGGTTTAAATTTTGTCGTCAACAAACACACACTTATCCCCCGTCCTGATAGCGAACTCTTAGTCGAAGAAGCTCAAAAATATTTAAATTCTTCCGCACTTAATAATAAAGTTTTAGATATGGGCACTGGTTCTGGCTGCTTAATCATTAGTTTAGCCAAGACAACTTGCGGCGAATTTTTTGCCAGTGATGTTAAGAAAAATGCTTTAAAAGTAGCTCGACTTAATGCGAGAAAGCATCAAGTCAAAATCACTTTTTATTTGAGTAATTTATTTAAAAAAATACCCGAGCAAAAATTTGCTTTAATTTTAGCCAATTTGCCTTATTTAAATAAAGAACAAATGCGCGAGCCAAGTATTAGCCACGAACCAAAATCTGCTTTGTTTAGTCAAAACAATGGCTTAAAACATTATGAAAAATTTTTACAACAAGTAAAAAATTATTTAGCTGAAAAATATTTGATTTTACTAGAAATTGACCCTGGGCAAAATGAAGCTATCAAAATTTTAAGCAAAAAATATCTACCTGAAAGCCAAATAGATATTTTACCAGATATAAATAATCTTGACCGCGTCGTTAGAATTTCACTTGACTAATATCATCGACTATCTCCACCCAAGTCGTGCCAGCTAAGAGCTCCAAAGGCTTGTTATTAGCGTCAAAAAACTGCGTCCGACCATTGATAAACCTCCACTCACCTTCTTGGACGCCAATTTTATTAAACACTAAAACTTTGCCACCACTCTTTAAATCAATCGCCCGACGCTCGCGGTCTATCAAAGAATGCTTAGCGACTTGAACGATGACATTGGTGGCTCGCACAGTAGCATTTTGATCAGTCAATTTTTTCACACCATCTTGCCAACGCTGATAAACATTGGCATCATAATCATGGTGCCAGTCTACTTGATAATGTTCACTAGAAAAATCTACGGTAATTTGTGCTTTAGCGGTCCCAAAAACCGAAGCTTTGACAAAATTCCAAGCTTGAAAATCTGTTTTTAAATTTGGCACTTCTTTTTTTTGAGCGTAAGTTAAAATATTTTCCCCACTAATAAAAACATTGTGCGGCTCATTATATTCTTCATCGCGCCAAAAATAATCGCCATTAGCACTCATCTCATCTAAATTAAAAAAATTATAACTAGCTATTCTGACTAAGGCTTGTGGACTACCACCAACATGAGTAAACACGCCACTATACTCTTGAGCTAAATCTAAAAAATATCCTCGAGCTGAACGCACCGGGCCGATTTTTTCTACTTTAGTATCACTACTAAAAACTGCTAACAAACGAGTAATATTACTTTCCGCCAAAGCTTCATAGACGACACTCGCTTGATTCAAGCCCGCTTGAGACTCTATATCATAAGAATTATCTATCATGACGCTAAAAGCAAAAAAATCATTAGTAGCTTTTTGCTCTGCTAAAAGCTGGCCGTTTAAAATATGCGAGTATAAAGTCTCCTCCACTTTCACTGGCTCAATATTTTGGCTAATATCTTTTTTTGGCCAAAAATATTTGGCTAACAATAAAATCAACAAAATAACGACCAAAAAAAAGGCCGCTATTAAAAAAATTTCTTTATTTAATTTTTTTGTTTTTACCCCGTTAGAAATATGTGTATTATTTACTTCACCACGTCAAATATACTTTATCTAACGGGGTGAATTTTAAAAAGCTACGAAAGCGAATTTATTTTTTGGCTTTCTTTTTTTCAGGAGCTTTCTTTTCAGCCGCAGCTGGAACAGCTGCTTCAGTTGGAGCAACAGTGGCGGCCACAGTAGTTTCAGGACCACGCATTTTCTTTGGCACAGACACAGAGACCACTGGATCAGTGGCGTTAGTTAAGATTTTTACATCTTTAGCAACTGGTATATCTTTAACCAAAATAGTTTTACCCATTTCATCCAATAAGGCTAAATCAATTTCTAAAGCACTTGGTAAATCTTTTGGTAAACACTTGACTTTGACTTTGTCATTTTTGATATTTAATTTACCACCTTGTTCTTTGACGGCCTTAGAAACACCAACAAAAGTCAAAGGCACGGTCGTGGTGACTGGTGATTTCTCGTCAATGGCCCAAAAATCAATGTGGGTCAAACGATCAGTCACTGGATCTTGTTGCCAATGTCTGGCTAAAACCCTGATTTCTTTACCATCGATATCTAGAATAATCAAATGACTAGTACCGGCTTTAATTAAAACCTTTAAAAGCTCGTTGTAATCAACGGCGACATTTTGGTTTTCGAAATTGTTACCATAAATAACACCAGGCACTTGAGAAGCTACTCTTAAGTCAGCTAATTGACTATGGCTCTCGTTTTTACGAGTAATGGCTTTTAGTGAAAATTCGGACATAAATTTTAATATTTTATTCTATAATGAAGTGGCTATATTTAAGCATAAATAAAAACTAAAGTCAATATAGCCTAATCATTATAACAAAATATAGGAAAATATAGTAGTTTTTTGAAAAAATGAAGAGCCCCGTGTCTGGATAGACTGGGGCTCGATTGAATCGCCTTGCGGACAAATGCTACGGATGGGGAGGCAACTGTGGCATATCAATACTCAGACGCTTGGTGTCTTGAACATGACCGCCAATCTCCTCTCTGTAGCCTTCCGTCACCTGCGCTGAGCGCACGCACTCAACAAAATGCAGACGAATATCATCTGGCTCCAGATTGGTGTTGGTCAACACATAATGTGCCAACGCCAGAAAATCCTCAAAGGTGATTTCATACTCACCCAACGTGAGGACGTTCTGCCCATGTTCGTTTTTAAAACCATGCGTCTTGGCGCGAAGTCCATCGGGACTTGTACCTTGATTCAGGGACAATGACATGATACACCTCCATGTGAAATGTGCTGTTTTTTTGCGTTTGTCAAAAAATCGATTATTTAATATAGCATGTTTTTACTAATCCATCAAGTTTAACGCACCCGACCCCGCGTCGCGGGGTCGGGTTGTGCTGTATTTTAGCTAATGTTAGCCCCGAGATAAACTCAGGGTAAAAGAAAAATAACCCCCTCTTTTTCTCCCCCTTCCCGCCAAAGGCGGACACGGCGTAAGGGGGAGATATTTGATTTAAAAATGTCTTTATAATAAAAACTCCTCCCCTTACGAAGGGAGGACGGGAGGGGTGAAAATAATTTCAACTAGACCGGACTTTAATATTCTCGGCTATTCCCAAGGCAATCATCACTGCCCATAAGCTGCTACCACCAGCCGAAAGTAAAGGCAAAGGAATACCAGTCACTGGGGAAATACCCATATTCATCCCGATATTGATAAACATTTGCACCAAAAGCATGCCTAAAAATCCTAAAATCAAATAAGCAGCAAAATTATCTTGACTACGCCGCATGATCAAAATCAAACGGTAAAAAATAAAACCAAATAAAGCCAAAACAAAAGCTACTCCCACCAAACCCAGTTCTTCAGCAATGACAGCAAAGATAAAATCCGTACCTGGCTCTGGCAAAAAGTTTAAACTACTTTGTGAACCCAAAGCCAGTCCTCTACCAAAAAACTGTCCCGAGCCAACTGCCACCATCGATTGGATGACATTATAGCCTGCGCCAGATGGATCTAGACTTGGGTTAAGAAAAGTCAAAATTCTATCTTGCTGATAATCTTTTAAGACAAAGAGCCAAGCGCCAACTACCGTCACTAAAAAAATACTCAATAAAATCAAAAAATGTTTTTTAGTAATACCAGTAAATAACAACATCACTGCCCAAGTACCAAGCAAAACTAGCGAGGAGCCTAGGTCCGGCTGTAACATAATCAAGCCGACAAAAAATAAAGTAGCCAAGCCTGACCAAAAAATATGGCGAAACATTTTAAACTCATTGGCATAAGTCGAAAAATAACGCGCTAAAAAAAATACCAAAGCGATTTTAGCAAACTCCACTGGCTGTAGGCTTAAAGGGCCAAGACGCAACCAACCAGTCGTACCTTTGATCTGCGAGCCTAAAAATAAAACCGAGACTAGCACGCCAGTAAAAAAAATATAAATTACTTTGGCATAAGTTGACCAAAAGCTATAATTTATATTGGCAAACAAAAAAAACAAACCGAGGCCTGATAAAGCAAAAAAGATTTGTTTTTTAAAAGTAAGAAAATCGCTATCCGTGATATTTAAATTTAAACTATACAAAATACTAGCACTGATAAACAGTAAAAATAAAATCGCTAAAAATAAAAGCCAATCTAAACGACGTAAGGTGGCTAAATCTCTCATAAATTTACCCTATCTTCTATGGTTTTATTATCTTTATTTTGATTTTTAATGTTATTTTTGTCTTTTATATTGAGCTGCGGTGTGACTAGCACTTTGGTGATGCGTGGTAAATCATAGAGCCAAACTACTTCCAAATCTTTAGTTTCTAAAGATTTAAAATCTTCAACTAACAATTCACTGACTCCCACTAGACGGTCTTGATTATACACCGCTACTTGCCACGGCACTTGCCAAAAATCAAACAAAGAATCATTAGTCGCCTGCCACACAACGCGGGCTGGTAAATCAATTTTTTTATCCTCAACTACCTGGATATTTGGTCCTAAATATTGAGGATCATTTAAAGTAAAGACATTAAAATCTGTCTCGCCCACTCTTTGCCAAGTAGTCTCTAAGATCTCTATTTGCACAGATTGAATACTAGTTTTAGCCTGATAAGCTAGCTGTAGTAAAAATTTATTACTGACCGGCAACACAAAAGTTTCTTTATTGGCTTGTGCCTGACCATTGACCACAAAACGATAAGTCAATTTAGTAGCTAACCAATCAGTGTTTGGATTTTCCACCGCGGCCACTAGATTATAGAGTGAACCGTTGGTGGCTAGGGCCTGCGCACTGCTAATTTTTAAAGCTTTAGCTACTCGCTCCTGATGATATTGCGCCCAATTAAACTGCTGGCTATCTAATTGCTGGGCATAAGTCTCCCAGCTACCACTCTGCCAATATCTCAGATAAGCAAAGGCCAACCAAATGTATAAACTTAATAAACTTAAAATTAAAAAAACCAAGAAGATTTTATTAATCAATTCTTTATGTTGCAACCACCAATAACCACGCTCTAAATCCTGATTGCTTAAATCAGTAAAATTTTCTTCATTTTTAATCATACTATTTATTAGCTTTATTATAGCTTAAATTGCTTATTTTCACAAAAGCCTTATCATGCTATAATACAAGTGGAGAAAATAAATTAAAATAAAAATAAAATGTTAGAAACATCAAAAGACGTCTTAAACATTTTGCTAGGGGTATCATTTTTTTTGATTGCTATTTGGCTATCCTGGGTTTTGTATCAAGTTGGCAAAACTTTGCAAAATATTAATCGAGCCATGTCTATGGTACAACAAGCAGCTGAATCCATACGCCAACTGATAGACAAGCTAAAAGATAAGGCCTCCAATATCGGTACTTACCTCGCTTTGATTGCTAAAGGTGGAGAACAAATTTTTGACTTTGTCAAAGAACGTCAGTCTGCCGCTAAAAATAGATCCACCGCTAATAAAACCAAGCGCTAATCCGCCAGAGGCGGATTCGCCTACGGCGAAAAAAGATTTATAAAAAATAAAAATAAAAAAGCCCACAAATAAATACGCAAATTCTTTGGCCGGGCTTTTTGTTTTCTTCAGCTTATGTTTATCCACCTTCACACTCACTCTCATTATAGTTTATTAGATGGACTAGCCACTATCGATCATCTGGTAAACGGCGCGGTAGCTAATGGTGCTACAGCTTTAGCTTTGACTGATCACGGGGTGATGTCAGGTGCAATTGAATTTTACCAAAAATGTCACAAAGCTGGCATCAAACCGATCATCGGCGTGGAAGCTTATGTTGCTACTGGTAAATTAAGCGAAAAAAATAACAAAGAAAAACCCTACCATTTGATTTTATTGGCTGAAACAGACGCTGGCTACAAAAATTTACTCAAACTTACTTCCATCGCAAATTTACAAGGCTTTTATTATAAGCCTAGAATGGACTGGGAAACTTTAAAAAAACACAGCGAAGGCTTGATAGCGTTGACTGCTTGTCTAAATGGCCCATTGGCTCGTCACTTAAAAGCTAAACAAAATAAACAAGCGGAAATTAATCTTAAAATTTTATTAGATATTTTTGGAGCAAATAATTTATTTTTAGAATTACAAGCCAGAAATTATCCTGAACAAGCACTTGTAAATCTTGGTTTAAAAAAATTAGCCGAAAGTTATAATTTACCTCTAGTAATCACCAATGACATCCATTATATCAAAGCTGAAGATGATCAAGCCCAAGATATTTTGCTTTGTATCCAAACCAAGCACAAACAAGCAGATCGTGACCGGATGACTTATCTAGGCGAAAATCTGTCTATGCTTTCAGAGACAGATGTTTTGCAAGCATTCCCAGACGGACAAGTAGCCATCGATAACACGGCAAAAATTGCCGAGCGTTGTAATGTCAAAATAGAATTAGGTGTTATTCAATTGCCTTACTATGATTTGCCTGAAGGCGTCACCACTGATGATGAATTAAAAAGATTGTGTTTATTAGGTGTCAAAACTCGTTTTGGCTATGACCCAGACTCTATTCCCACTGAAATCAAAACTCGTTTAGATTATGAATTAGATATTATCATCAAAACTGGTTATGCGGCTTATTTTTTGATTGTGCAAGATTTTGTCAATTGGTCAAAAAATAACAAAATCGTGGTCGGTCCTGGTCGTGGCTCGGCTGCGGGTTCTTTAGTTGCTTATTTAACTGGTATTACTAATATTGACCCACTCAAATATGATTTATTATTTGAGCGCTTTTTAAATCCAGAGCGTATTTCCATGCCTGATATCGATCTTGATTTTGCTGATACTAGACGTGAAGAAGTCATCCGCTATGTCGAAAATAAATACGGCAAAGATCATGTAGCGCAGATCATAACTTTTGGAACTATGGCTGCTCGAGCAGCCGTGCGTGATGTGGGTCGAGTTTTAGGCTATAGCTATAGCTATTGTGATCAAGTGGCCAAAATGATCCCCATGTTCACTTCGCTTAAAGAAGCCCTGGAAACTGTTGATGAACTCAAAAAACTTTATCAAGAAGATCCAGAAGCCCAAAGGCTCATGGATATGGCCGCTAAAGTCGAAGGTCTGGCCCGCCACAGCTCCAATACTCTTTGCATCCAGTCGAAGATCTAGGTTTATTAAAAATGGACTTTTTGGGTTTGAAAAACTTGACCGTCATTGAACAAACGCTAAAAATTATTGCTAAAACTAAAAATATCAAACTAGATTTAGATACCATCCCACTAGATGATACTAAAACTTTTAAATTATTACAATTAGGCGATACCACCGGTGTCTTTCAGCTTGAGTCTGGTGGCATGAAGCGCTATTTAAAAAGTCTAAAACCAACTGTTCTAGAAGACATCATCGCTATGGTGGCTTTGTATCGTCCCGGTCCAATGGAATTCATCCCTGACTTTATCGCGGGAAAAAATGGTGAAAAAACTGTGGAATATCTACATCCTAGCCTGGAGCCAATTTTAAGACATACTTACGGCATCGCTATCTATCAGGAGCAAATCATGAATATAGCGAGAGACCTAGCTGGCTTTACTTATGGCCAAGCGGATGTTTTGCGTAAAGCGGTCGGTAAAAAAATCAAAGAACTTTTGGATCAGCAAGAAGAAACTATGGTCAAAGGTATGATTAAAAATGGTATTGAAAAAAATTATCCCGCCGCCTTTATGGCCGCCTTGCTTACCTCTGATCAAAATAATATTGACCGCGTGACGATCGAAATAAACGAATGTCGAAAAATGGGTCTCACAGTTGCTCAGCCAGATATCAATGAAAGCTTCCCGACTTTTGGTGTAATCAATGATGGCCAAGATAATAAAATTCGCTTTGGTCTCAATGCGATCAAAAACGTCGGTCACCATATCGCCGAAAATATTTGGGAAGAAAGAAAAGCCAAGGGCAATTTTAAATCTTTAGAAGATTTTTTAAATCGCATCAAAGATAAAGATTTAAATCGCAAATCTTTAGAAAGTATGATCCGAGCTGGAGCACTAGATTGCTTTTTGACACGCGGAAAAGCGCTAGGAAATTTAGAGACATTATTAGAGTATAATAAAAAATTACAAAATGAAGCGAAATCTGGACAAAGTAATTTATTTTTTGGCTTGCCTTTAAGCTCGCCAGTTTTTTCTTTGAAACTAGAAGAATATTCTGATGTGCCGATTGAAAAAAAATTATCCTGGGAAAAAGAATTACTCGGTTTATATTTAAGTAATCATCCTTTTAAGGAATATTTAGCTTTACTAAAAGATCAGGTGACGCCACTGAAAAAAATCAAAAGTCATACCGGTGAAACTATCCAAGTAGCCGGCATCATCACTAATATCCAAAAAATTACCACCCAAGGTGGCAAAGCTATGCTTTTCGTCACTTTAGAAGACTCGACTGATAGCACCGAGCTCTTAGTTTTCCCCAAAACTTTGAGCGCTAATCCAGCCTTATGGCAAGATGAAAATCTGTTAATCGTTAGTGGTAAAGTATCAGACAAAGACGGCCAAGCAAAAATTTTAGTAGAAAATGGCAGAATTTTAGAAAAAGAAAAATTAGAAACTTTAAAAGCTAAAAATTTTGCCCAAAACAAAGTCTGGCTGAATTTGCCCATTGGCTTTGATAAAGATAAAATGCAAAACTTAAAAGATATTTTACAAAAATATCCTGGTCAAACTCCTGTCTATTTGATCATCAATAATGGTCATAGTCGCAAGCTAAAAACCGATATCAAAATCTTACCAGCCACTGATGTACGGACAGAAATCGAAAATTTTTTAGGCCAAAACACTTGGACATTAGAAATTTAATAAGTTATAATAAAGCTATTAAAGACATAATATGAGCAATTATCAAACTAGAAATCGATTTTTTAGCAAAATGGTTGGTTTTTTTCTGATTTTAACTGTTTTAGCTATTTTTGTGATTTTTCATTTTGCTGCTTCCAAAGCCACGATCAAAATCTATGGTCAAATCCAAGAGCAAGATTACAAGACTTTGATCGAAATGATACCAGAAAATAGCCAGGCTCTCGCTACCAATCAAATCTTTGGTAAGATTTTGACTCAAGAGATCGAGAGCGAAGTGAGCATAGACAGCGAGATGACCACTTCTACAGCTACTAAGGCTGGCGGTTTTGTAAAATTAATAAACCAAAGCACTAAAGACCAAACTTTAGTCGCTACCACTCGCCTATTAAGTTCAGACAATAAACTTTATCGCCTTAGCGAAAAAGTGATCGTCCCTAAAAATGCTGAAATAAGAGCTTGGGCGGAAGCAGACCTTGAAGGTGAAAATTTTGTAGCACCAGCTGGTAAAATGATGATCCCTGGCTTATTCCCAACTTTACAAGAACAAATTTATGGTCAAAGTGAAGGCTTTAGCTTGACTGGCACGCCTATTTATCAGGTGACAGACAATAGTTTAAAAAATGCTCAAGACAAATTACAAGCTGATGTAAAAAATAAATTTTTAGAAGATATAAATTTTGCTTTAGCTGATAATTTAAAAATCAGCGCTGATCATATTTTCGCTAAGTTTGAAACTATTTCTAGCTCTGCTCTAGGTGAAAAAACTCCGCAGACAACTATCAAACAAAAGGTTACTTTGACAGCTTTAATATTTTCACCTGAAGACTTAAAAAAAGCCAGTCATGCTAAATACCAAGCCGAATTATCTAGCAATAGTAAATTATTAGAAATCTTGCCTGACTTTAGCTATAAAGTGACCGAAGTTGACTTAAATACCAAGCAAGCGATTATCGAGACTAATTTCAAAGCTAAAGTCAGCGTCAAACAAGATATTTTGGAAATCAATAAAGATAAATTAATTGGCTTAACCGAAAAAGAAGTAAATGATTATTTAAGCCAATTCCAAGTCGATAAAACTGAAGTTAAATTCTTCCCATTTTGGGTCAATAAAGTACCGAAGTTTAAAGATCATATAGTCATTGAATAGCTATTAAAACTCCCGCCCATTCGACTTCGCTCAGTTAACCCGACGGGTTGATTTAAAAATTTACCTAACATTAGCCAAAAACTAAATAAACGACTTATTTTAACCCGACGGGTTACCCGTCGGGTCGTTTTTAAACTTGACAAAAA
>Ga0075911_110_pt1 | contig 10832 bp, 10 predicted proteins | sample RifGroA2_FD_68330 | JGI IMG/M metagenome (GOLD analysis project Ga0075911, IMG submission 68330) | Parcubacteria bacterium GW2011_GWA2_36_10 | reverse complement strand
ACATGATTAGCGATAATAAAAGGCACTAAATTTGTCGAGTGTTCAGTGTCAATTTCTTTAGTTTTTAAATTAATCATTTCTTCAATATTACCATGATCAGCTGTGACGATTAAAGTACCGGATTTTGCCAAAACGGCTTTGACTATTTTTCCTAGCTCTTGATCAACTACTTCGACCGCTTTGATACCGGCTTGTAAATCGCCAGTATGCCCGACCATGTCTGGACTGGCAAAATTAACACAAATAAAATCAAACTGATTTTTTTGTACTGCCTCTGTCACATATCTAGCCACCTCTCTAGTACTCATAGCTGGCATTTGGGCATAGGAATCAACATTTTGTGAAGGAATATTTACTCGCGTCTCACCTACCACCGCATGATCATAACCGCCATTAAAAAAATAAGTGACGTGGGCATACTTTTCAGTTTCTGCTATATATAGCTGGCGCAAATCCCGCAAAGCAATCGGCAAAGTTTCCGGAATATCTACACCGGGATAAGCGGTCAAAATACTATCCAAATCTGGACCGAAATCTGTCAAAGCTACAAATAATAAATTTTTAAAATTTTTAGCACGTTTAAAAGAGCCGGGGTTTTTCTTTTCAAAGTCAGTTTGCACAAAAGTTTTAGTCAGCTGTCTAGCTCGGTCAGAACGCAAATTAAAAAATACCACCGCATCATTGTCTTTGATCAAACCAAATGGTTTTTTATTTTTTAATATCACTGAAGGCTTGATAAATTCATCACTTTCTCCCCTATTATATGCCTGACTGATAGCTTCTGGAGCATCTGCTACTTGGATACCTTTACCTAAAATCAAAGCATCATAGGCTAGTTTTGTCTTTGGCCAGTCTTTTTTACGATCCATGGCATAAAAACGACCCATGACAGTAGAAATCTGAATACGTTGACGATTAAAAATATCTTTATATTTTTCCAAAACTTTTAGAGCCGCATACTGTGGGCTGTCACGTCCATCTGTAAATAAATGCAAATAAATATTGGCCTTAGTTTTATTGACAAAAAAACTCAACAAAGATAAAAGATGGTCATTGTCCGCATGTGGGCTAGAGCCGTCAGATAATAAACCCAGCAAATGCAAATCTGATTTATTTTTTGTCACGTGTTTAGCGGCCTGCAAAAAAGCTGGATTTTTAAAAAAAGTGCCATTATTAATACTTTTAGAAATAGCGATCGAGTCTTGCTCAATCACTCGACCGGCACCAATATTCATATGACCAGCTTCAGAATTACCCGGTTGCTCGCTAGGCAAACCCACGTGCTTACCAGAAGCATTGATCAAAATGTTGGGATACTTTTGATACAGACTATCCATCACTGGTGTTTTAGCCTGGGCGATAGCGTTACCCTCTGTGACCTTGCTAATACCCCAGCCATCCAAGATTACTAAGACTAATGGTGTATTATTTAGTTTATTTTTATTATCGTATTTCATAAAATATTTTTTAATAAATAAGTTAAAAGTTTACAAGTTGCACCTTGTCGGCGCTGCAAGTTGATAACTTGAAAACTTGAAAACTTGAAAACTTCATAACTTGCTAACTTAATTCTTCTTCAATTTTTAATAAACGGTTATATTTTGCTATGCGCTCACCACGAGCAGTTGAACCAATTTTGATATATTCAGCATTCACAGCCACCGCTAAATCAGCAATGCTCGTGTCAGTCGTTTCACCGCTACGGTGTGAAATAATCAAATGATAATTATTCGCTTTAGCTAAACTAATAGTCTCCAAAGTCTCGGTCAAAGTTCCGATTTGGTTTGGCTTGATCAAGATACTATTAGCCACTTGCAAATCAATGCCTTTTTGCAAACGATTTTTATTCGTCACAAATAAATCATCGCCGATTAATTTTATATTATCCTGTTTAATCACTGGATTTTTTGTTAGCTCTTGCCAAGCTGACCAATCCTCTTCGGCTAGCGGGTCTTCTAAAAAGCGTAAAGGATATTCATCAATTAAATCAAGATAATACTCGATCAATTCAGAGCTACTCAAAGCTAATCTGTCTAAAGTCAGATTATATTTTTGTCTGCGCTCATGATAAAAAACTGAAGCACCAGCATCAAGTCCCAATAACATATCTTCATAAGGCTCATAATGCGCTAAATCAATTGCTTGCATCAACATCTCAAAAACTTCTTTATGAGATGTGACATTAGGCGCGTAGCCACCTTCATTACCCAAATCAATATCATAACCCTTACTTTGTAATATCTTAGCTAAAGCATGAAAAATTTCACTCGCTTGTCTCAATTTTTCTGCAAAAGTAGGAGCCTTAAAAGGCACAAGCCAAAATTCTTGTAAATTAATATTTGAACTAGCATGTTTACCACCATTAATAACATTTACCACTGGTGTCGGTAAAGTAAAAACTTTATTAGCTGGCTGATAAAGCTGTCTAAGATATTTATACAAAGGCAAGCCAGTTGATTTGGCAGCGGTTGAGGCCACGGCTAAAGATACACCCAAAATAGCATTAGCACCTAATTTATTTTTATTGGCTGTGCCATCCAGTTCAATCATGAGTTGATCAATTTGCGCCTGTTCAATCACTCTTAAGCCTACTAACTCTTTATTTAATACTTCATTGACGTTTTTAACAGCTTTTAAAACTCCCCTGCCATCATAGCGTAAAGGATCATTATCTCTTAGCTCATGAGCCTCAAGACGCCCAGTAGAAGCACCACTGGGCACCGCTGCTTTACTTTTAACACCGGAGCTTAATTCTACTTCTACTTCCAAAGTCGGCTCACCACGTGAGTCTAAAATTTCTAAAGCAGTAATTTTTTTGATTTTATCTGGCATACACGCTACTTTTTTATTAAGGCCTCTAAAGCGGGTAATTTTTTACCCTCTAAAAAAGTCATCATCGCTCCTCCTCCTGTGGAAACAAAATTAAATTGCTTCAATAAACCCAAACGATTAGCTAGTTCAACCGTCTCTCCACCGCCGATAATAGTAGTTTGTTTTAATTTAGCTAAAATTTTAATAAAATTTTGTGAATTTTTAGTTAAAAGCTTATTTTCAAAATACCCCAATGGTCCATTCCAGACAATCATGTCTGCTTTTTTTAAAATTTTTAAATATTTTTCTACAGTGGCTGGACCAATATCTACGCATAAATTATTTTTAGTAGCTTGCTCTACTCTTAAAACATCAGCTTTTTGGGCAGCTAAACTTTTAGCTACTGCACCATCCACTGGCAACAATATTTTGGCACTATTTAATTTTTTGGCTAATTTTAGCTCTTTTCGATCATATGAAGCCTGATTAAAAACATAGCCACGACTTGCTAAAATAGTATTAGCGAGCTTTCCACCTAATAAAATATGATCCGCTTTATTTAAAAATTTCTGAATCAAAAATAATTTACTGCTTACTTTGGCACCGCCAAAAATCATAACTAATTTTTTTGTTTTAGCTAAAATTTTATTCAAATATTTTACTTCTTCGGCTACTAAAAAACCCGCATAACTTGGCAAAAATTTGGTGATAGCCAGCATCGAAGTATCGTGATCACGATGAATATTTCCAAAAGCATCATTGACATAGAGATCACCTAAATTACTTAAAGTCTTAGCTAAACGTTTGCAATTTTTTTGTTCTCTGGGTTGAAAACGAATATTTTCTAGCATTACTACTTGGCCATTTTTCAACTCATGACTTGCTTCTACATATTGCTTGACATCGCCTGGCCAGATAGCAATATTTTGTTTTAATAATTTACTCAAATATTTAGCTTGGGGTGCTAGCGACAAATCTTTTACTACTTTAGCATTTGGTCGACCAGCATGCGCAATAATAATGATTTTCGCTTGTTTTTTTATCAAATATTCCAGCGTTAATTTCGCTTTATCTAAACGCCAAGCATCAGTTTTTAAAATTTGCTTATTTTTGGCTACCGCGACGTTTAAGTCTAAGCGCAATAATACGCGTTTATTTTTTAAATTTTTAACCGTACTAATTAATTTTAACTGCATATTATTTAGCTAAAGTAAAAATAGAATTAATTTCTTCAAGGCCTGCTAACCAACATAGACTTTTGACGGGAATTTCTGCCCACATCTGGTCAAAAACTAAAGATTGTTGATCTAAAGTCACACCTTGCTCTTTTAAGCTTTTTACTAAACTTTCCTCAAGTGGTACTTTTTTAAAAGCAATAAAAGCCCCGATTACTTGCGAATTACTAGGCAAGGCTAAGACTGATTTGTCTAACTTGTCTTGAGAACAGCTTAAAACCTCTTCCAGAGTAAAGCTTACTTGATCTTGACTAGCGGACTTATTTAAGAAGAAAAACAAGCCAATTACTAAGACAAAAACCAAAATAAACAACCAAAAAACATTGCTAGTTTTCATAATATTTCTCGTCCGGCGTATGCCGGATATTCAACTTATAACAATAGTATTATAACACAGAAGCCTAAAAAAATAAAAAACAGCTCGCCTCGCGTCGGAGTAGGCTGCTTTTCGGCTGTTTCCATAATATTTCTTTATTTTGAACTATAATTTGAAAGACAAAAATCCGGAATAGCTCGATTATCACCATATTGCCCAATGGTTGTGTCTGTTTCTCTACCATGAAAATCAGACCCACCAGTATAATAAAGTCCGTGCTCGTTTACTATCTTTTTTAATAACGAAATTTGCTCATCGGAAGTCTTATTATGATACACTTCAACTCCGGTGATGCCTAGTCTTAATAGATCATTTATACCCACTTCATCAAACGGTTTAGTCACCACGCTGACTGATACAAAGGAATGAGCTATAATCAAATCTTTTGCTACTAACTTAAATTTTTCCACTAACCACTCAACGCTCACTCCACTTCTTTCTACAGCGCAAGCTTTGCCTGGTGTCTAATGGCGTTAATCCCCCTGTAATTTGAAGTCCTGCCTTACGAGAAAGATAAATTGCTTTTTTCATTTCCTCAATTTTTTGACAACGAACAAGCTCGTTACGCTCTTTTAATATCTCCGCGGCTTTATCAATATCAAAATCATACGCTACAATATGCGTCTCGTTTACGCCATATTTAGCAGTCAGCTCTACACCAGTAATTACTTTAATACCGGAACCAGACAGACTAGTTTCTAATTCTCTAATACCATCAACAGTATTATGATCAGTCAACGAACAAAATTGTAATTTTTCTCTTTTAATAACTTCAGCTAATTCTGGGACGGATAACTTTCCATCAGAATAAGTTGAATGAAAATGTAAATCAAATTTATTCATAAAATAAATATACTCTAAAATTTTGCCTATGTCACTATTTTCCTACACATTCGGATTTGAAGTGCAACACCTCTTAAATACTTGACAAAATATATTTTTACGTTATTATGTATATAGAATTGGCACATAAAATCAATCAACACAAACGTGGGAGCAACCTATGTTAATAGAAATTGAAGGAATTGATGGGATCGGAAAAACAACCCAATGCGAAATTCTGTGTGCATGGCTAAATACACAAGGAATTTCTACTCTGGCTGTTTCTGAACCCGGTGGAACAAGATTTGGCACGGGAATAAAAAAGACTCTTGTATCTAAAGTTCCACGAGATAGAAAGTCAGAGACATTCGCATTTCTAGCCTGCAAAACACAATTGTACGTCGAAGTCATCATTCCCGCTCTCGCTCAAGAAAAGGTAGTCATAGCAGATCGTGGTCAAGGGTCATTTTTAAGCTATAACCTAGCTAAGGGTGCAAGCCACGATGAAATCATTGCGTTACTCAAGTTAGCCACTGCTAACATAAAACCAACCCTCACTATACTACTTGACGCTCCTGTAGAAGTTGCGATAAAACGTAACGGGTCACAATACAAGAGGTCTAGATTTGATCAAGCTGGTCAAAGATTCTTCGAAAAACAACGCCTTGAATATCTAAAACTTGCACGTGAGACTCAAGATTGGATTATTATTGATGCAACAGATACAATAGTAAATATCAGTCTGATCATACGAAACTATATGATCAAAACTCTTCCCACTGTTCAAACCACCAAGTAATTCGATATGGAGTTTCCCACACAGGAAACTCCTTTATTTTTTATTATGAGAACTATATTTTATAACGCGACAATCATCACTCAAAATTATCAAAAAAAAATAATCCCCATAGGATTTGTTATTATAAAAGAATCACAGATAGAAAAAGTAAAAAGTGGCTACCCAAGCACAAAAGAATTTGATAATTGTCAAAATAAGATTGATTGTACAAACAAAATAATTATGCCTGGGCTCATTAACACTCATGTACACTTAGGAGAGTCCATATTCGGTTTTTTCATAAAAGACAAAATATCTCTCAAAAATTATTTAGACTTTACAGACAAAGTTTGTATACTGAATCCATCATTAGAACAAAAACGCTCTGTAGTTTCAGATTATTCAATGATGCTACTTATAAAAAATGGAGCTTCTACAATTTGCGGCGGAAGAACAGCAAATGAGTGCAAAAATTGGCATGTTAGAAATGTTTCTGGTTATATAATCATGCACAGTCCGAAACTCATACACTACTACTCTAATATCATGAATAAATTTTCTTTGGAAAAAAGAAAAGAGACCGACATGAATACCACGGCTATTTTTATCCATTCTCTAAATCGTATTAATCACAATAAACTAAAAGAAATTTCAAAAATTGTCAAACAATACCCTAGAATAAAACTGATTATACACATAATGGAAACAAAACAATCAGAAAATGAGATTATAAAAAAATATAAAATGACTTCTATTGAAATTTTACAAAAAAACAACTTATTAAACAAAAATACTATTTTAGTACATTGCAATTGGGCAAATAATGAAGAATTAAAAATTATAAAAAAATCAGGTGCTTCAATCGTGCACTGTTTATCTTCTAATTTAAATTGTGCTGATAAAACATTAAATTTATCTGAAGCACTAAAAATTGGTATAAACACAACAATAGCAACAGATGGATTTGCCACTAATAAAAATCAGAATTTAATTTTGGAGGCTAAGGCTTGCTTTACTTATCACAAACTATCTAAGTCAAAAAATATTACCTTTCAAAAATTATTGGATATGGTCACAACTAATGCCGCAAAAGCTTTAGGATTAGAAAAACAAATCGGCAGTATAGAGCCCGGTAAAAAGGCTGATATACTTTTTATCGAGCAAAAAAAACTAACCGAAAATAAAAATTGCGTAATTAAAAATTTATTTCTTTACCATCAACCAAAAATGATTAACGACCTTATGATCAATGGTAAAATGATTTTACACAACAAAAAAATTATAATAAATAAATCTGAAAAAAATATCTATTATAAAATAAAAAAATTGGCAAATAAAATTATTCTGCCGTCCTAATAATAATAGATTGAAACCATCTTTCTTGAAATTTTGTAAGTTTCAAAATTTCTTCATCACTCATTTTTAATGCATCTTCTGAAACTACAACAAGCTTATCATCGTCATCATTTAAACGATGAATTATGGCTATACACTGTCCAGAAAATTTTTTCAAAGGCTTATCAACACCTAATACATAAACATCTATTTCTTCTCCATCTGGTGCCAATGTATCTGGAACGTACCCATAATTAACCTCATATTTAAAACCATGTTTGGGATGACTACTCCCAAGAGGTCTTTCGATAACAACATCCACCTTTTTGCCTAAATATGACTTATATACATTTATCATAGAAATTATTTTAAACAAAAAGGAGGAGAAAGTCAAATGAGACTTCTCCTCCATGCTCCATATCTTATGGTGCGAAAATCAATGTGCAAAGATACCCACGGTGTACGAGACTGTCCTCCTCTAAATTATCATTACCCACCAAAGCATCAGTAAAGACTTGCGGACCATTGCAATAAGGGTCACGCCGCCAAATTGTTGCTGGTTGTTCAGCTAGATAAGCCCTAGCAGCACATCCGCCTTTACACGAAGATAAATAGCCACAGCCACCACAACCTTCAATGCGCCCAAAATCAAGATGGCGCTGACGAAAGTCTTCAAACTGAGCCGAGGCCAAGATAGCACTAAGATCTTCCGTGAGAAGATCTCCTACGCGATAGTCGTGTAAAAACACACAGGGGCTAACAGGAACTCGTCCATCAGGAGTGATAGAGTGAATACGAAGAGAATTGACTCCACACGGGCAAGAGCTTACTTTATGAGACAATAACACTTGAGCAATAGGTTCACCAACCTCGACGATTCGACAACGCGACGCAAGATAGCTCACTGCCATTCGAAACTGCTCACTAGTCGGCATTGTAGAGAGGTGCTCTAACTGCGATGTGGTATGCCAACATCTTGACAAGCACCCAGCGCCTTTAAGCCCTGTCCAAATAATGGCGCTCCCCTATTTACTTCATGTTCTTCGGGGAATGGGCTGTCCAGACTAACATCAATATCATTGATAACACGAAATGCTTCTGGCTCATTCTCAAAAAGATAATTAGCGGTAATACCAGCCGTTGTGACACCAATAGTCACTTGTCTAGAGTGCAATTCTCTCAAGATATAAGGCAACAAACTATCCCTCGGATTTAAACCATTAGTAAATAAAGGTTCGTTCCCACCTAAATTCACCACTGATATCCCATAGTCAGTAAGTTGCATAATGATGCGATTAGCATCATTGATGTGTAAATTACGACCCTTGGTTCTTACCATTATACTGTAGCAATGCCGACACCGATATGGACAATCATTTCCAAGAGTCCACCCAGCGTTCAGTATGCTCATGTGTCCATTTGTGCTCATCATGTTTCTCCTAAAAAAGGATTGGGATAAGCACTATAACCTATCCCGCAAACCTGGTCCAGCAAGACAATCTCTCGCTCAATCCGTTCGTAATCCGTCTGAAAGTCAGAAACTTGCACCATCGTTTCTGTCTGTACATCTAATTTGGAGATTCCGTGTTCCGCCATCTCCAATACACGCTCAAAAAAGACCAAATCCATAGAATAAAGACGCCTACAAATATCATGATATTTTCTATACATACTCCGATCTATTGCTTTTGGTGCAGTTATGGGATTTATTGCGTGATCATACACAGAGGAATGTGAACGATGCCACAACCTCAATGCTTCATAGACCACATCAACTTCTGGTACACATGGGCGATATTCCAAATGACCCAAGACAGATCTCTTTTGCTGAACATCCGAACGAGAAAGTAAAAGACGCTCATTTGGAGTTCCGGCGGAAACATATGTTTCGGTAAAAATTCCCTTTGTGACTGGCCAACTAAGATCTTTTAAAATACCCAAGTTTTCCTTAAGCTCCACAAGAGTTGTATCCCAATCAAACAATATCATACCCATCTGCACGTACACACCATGCCTCTCGAGATACTCCATTGCAAGAAAATTATCCGCAATTGATGCACCCTTATTCATTCTCTTAAGAGCACTGACCGACCAATTTTCTACGCCCAAACCAGTTGCAAACCAACCGCAGCCAGAAAGAATCTCAACGATCTTGTTAGTAAGACGGTCTGCTCGTACTTGAGTTCGAAAACTTATCTCTGTTAAGCCTCTTAAATAAAGCTCATTAGAAAAACTTTCCGCCCAAATTTCACCTCTTGGTGGCTCCAAAAAACTATCATCAACAAATTTGAAACACTTAGCACCATACTTCTGATGAAGCATTTCAAGTTCATTGACAATATTCTTAACACTTCTTTCTCTCCATCTTGTGCCATCATGCTGTCTTGCAAAAGCAGAAACAGCACAAAAAAGACAACTTCCAAGACACCCACGACTCGTAGATACAGAAATAGGATTCTTCGAGTGAATAGTCGAATAAACCGTATCTCTAGCTGGAAACGGTAACGAATCTAAATGTTCAACACAATGCGACATAGAGCCCCTAACTACTTTCCCCATACTCAACATCGAAATTCCCGGCACATTTTCCAAGATTAAACCGCTTTCTGAAAGCACACAAGCTAATGTAGACAACGACTTTTCTCCTTCTCCTCTTAATACATAATCAAAACCTGCTGCCAAAAAATCTTCATCAAAAAAAGTTGGTCCATATCCACCAGCGACAATAGGAATAGAAATACGATTTTTAATGTCACGAACAAGCCTAGCGGCATTTTCCAAAGAAGATCTATACGCAGAAATTCCAACCAAAAGCAAGTTTGGCAGAGCAACCACACAATTCACAATCTCTTCGTGACTCAAGTTCTCTAACCAGCCGTCAATAATCTCAACTCGGAAACCAGCCAACCTCAAAGTCGCAGCCAGATATCCTAAGCCAAGATTCTCTTCGGCAGTTCTGTGCGTATTAGAATACGGCACTGTAAGAGCAATGGTCTGTCTCATTGTCACATCCTCCTCTTTGTCAAAGTTCAATTTATCTATTATGGATATAACACAAATACTATATAACGTCAAATATAAAAAGGCCCGCGCGAATACGGACCCTTGGTTGAACACTAACTCAATATCATTGATGCGCTTAAGCCTAAACCGTGTGCAACGCTAGTGTAAGCGTCAATTTGCTGAATCTTCTCTTGTCCAAAACGAACAGCAAACAAATCCCTGACGCATGGGATGTAAGAGGTGCCTCCAGTTGTTAAAACCAAGTCTATATCTTCTCTATGGACACCAGCTTGAGCTACTGCCAGATCAATTTTATCGCCGATGCGACGCAAAAGATCTTGCACAATTTGCTCAAACTCCAAACGATGAACCGACTCTGCTATGTGCAAATCACGCTCAGAGAAAAGTATCTCCGTCTTATCTGTTGTGGACAAATCAATTTTCGCCCTCTCAATTGCTTGAAAAAGGAAAA
>Ga0075911_134_pt2 | contig 11758 bp, 13 predicted proteins | sample RifGroA2_FD_68330 | JGI IMG/M metagenome (GOLD analysis project Ga0075911, IMG submission 68330) | Parcubacteria bacterium GW2011_GWA2_36_10 | reverse complement strand
TAATTTTACAGTTCTTACAATTGGAAGAAGATACCAATCATAACCCAGCTCTTTGCCTGCTTCGGCTTGTTCAAGAAGTGCTTCAATTATTGCATTATTTTTCGCAGTAACTACTATCTATTTAGTTTATCGAATAGACCTAAGGCTCAATAAACAATATAAAGAGATTAACAATTATGGAAACAAAGCAGCAGCAAAAATTTATGATTACATAAGCAATGTTATTACAATAATCACTCTCCGTCTTAAATCTACCGTCAAAAAAGAGATAGACCGTAGTTTAATGGCGAGCTATAAGGTAGAAAGAAGAAATATCGTTTTTGAAAAACTCAATCGTTTTCTCAAAATGATGCCGCTGACTATCTAATAAATGATGCATAAATTTTTATTAATAATTTTATTGCTCTATGACGTAAGTGCCTAAATATAGATATTTACTATTTGGTGAAAACTCTAGCTCTTTAGCGATTTTAGTAGTCGGTAAATCTTTTACTTGCCAGTTCGCTCCCCCGTCTTTACTAAAGTAAAAAGCATTGTTGGTACCGTAATATATTTCTTGACCATTCAAAGGATTTACCGCCACTGAATAAATAGTAGCTTTATTCTTGCTAGTTAAAAGCTTATATTGTTCCCAGTGGTCAACTTTAAACCTAAAAATACCAATTTTATTTGCATAAAGCAAGCTGTCTTTAGTCGTCAAATCAACGGTCACATCAGACAAGATTTTCACCCCACTAATTTTAGCTAAAGGTCTCTGCTCTTCAATGACAGTATCTGGCTGATAAAGTGGTAATTGCATCACATCTTCCCAATTTGCTCCAGCATCTATACTACGCCACAGACCCTGGTTCTCTAAAGCTACATACATAGTATTACTATCACTGTGGTTCATGACTAAAATTTTGCTAATTTTATTATCAAAACGATGATAAACCGACCAAGATACTCCTTTATCGACACTACGTAATAAAGCACCTTCTTTGGTGCCAGCAAAAATAATATCTGGATTTTGATAATCAATTGCTAAACTTGATATATATTGTCCAGCGCGTGGCTCAAAATATAAGTCTATCCAAGTACGCGCACAATCTTCACTCTTCACGATTTTATTATGAATCGCTGCATAAAGCTGACACTTATCTTTTGGATGAACAAACAAATCATTGACCGTACCGTTGTATGGCAAAACATTTTCCCAAGAGTTGCCGTAATTATAAGTATAATAAATACCACTATCAGTCGTGCCTAAATAAATCGCTTTTTCATCTTGTGGATCTAGGGCAATTTTACTCACGTTATTAGTAAAAGTTTTTGTAGTCGCCTCAACATTAGCTATTTTATTTTTAGCTGTCCAAGTCTCACCAAAGTCAGTGCTGATAAAAAAGGCACTAGCTGATAAAGCATTATTACTATTACCACTCTTGATACTGATGCAAGCCGAAAGAAAAAGTGGTAAGCATAATAGACTCAAATAAAATATTTTTGTTTTTATCATATTTTTAAATCTAAAACTAAATTTTCCCAAACTAATTGTGGTGTCACATTATTTTTTAATTGGCGACGAATTTTATTGATACTTAATAAATTATTTAAAATTTTTGTCACGCTATACTTTTGGCTAATTTTAGCAATATTTTCTGAAAATAAAACGTTTAAAACTGGGCGATTAAGTTTGTGCCACAAAATATCCCTAAGTAATAATTGCCACAAGTCTAAATAATGAGTGGTGATGTGAGCTAATTCGTAAACTTTAGCTTGCGGATTGGCTTTTTTTAAAATTCCAAACCAATGCTCTAAATCTTGCCAAGCTACAAAAGTATTATCACTCAAAATTTTTAATAAAAACTGACAATCTTTTTTAAAACTTACTAAATTATCTTCGATATATTCTAAAGCTAAACCAGGCTTACCAAAAGATAGATTTAAAATTGTTTGTTGATTAACTTCGTTTAATTTAAAAGTTTCGAGCCAAGCTGACATGTCTTTTTTATTCAAAGGCTGAAATTTTAAGAGCTGACAACGAGAAATGACAGTGGCTGGCAGATTATTTATCTGATCAGCGATCAAAATAATGGTGGTATTTTTTGGTGGTTCTTCAATCACTTTGAGTAAAGCATTTAAAGAAAAAATGTTTAGTTTATCAACCGCATAAATAATCGCTAATTTGTAGCCACCATCAAAGCTGGTCAAAGACAAATTACTTAAAAAATTTCTCACTTGTTCAACTTGAGTATCTTCATTGTCATCTTTATTTTTCAAAGCTGACAAATACATAAAATTTCCTTGGATTCCTCTGTTCATCTTGAGACAAGCTAGACAATTTTGACAAGGCTTTGTACTTTCAGTACAAAATAAACTTTGCACAAAATATTTAGCAATCATTTTTTTACCAAGACCTTTGGCACCATAAAACAAATAAGCATTAGCTAAATTACCTTGTTTTAAGGTATTTTGTAAAAAACTTATTTGCTTATTATGGCCAAAAATAGGCCAGGAAAAATTGACTGACATTGACTAAAATATAACATTTTGAAGAAGAAAAATCAATATTAGCTATTCTAGCAAATCTCGTCACAACCCGACGGGTGACCCGACGGGTTAAAAGATTATTTACGATTATCTAAAGCCAAATTTACCAGTCTATCCGCTTCTTTGTTTAGCTCACGTCGAACATGATTAAAGCTAATACTATCAAAAGCTTGGGCCAAATTCCAAACTTTGACAAATAGTTTAGCTAAATCAGCGTCTTTAACGCGATATTCTTTGCTTAGTTGTTTTACTACTAATTCGCTATCTAAAAAACACTGCAAATTATTTACTTTATGTTTTTTAGCTAATTCTAAACCAGTTAACAAGGCATTGTATTCTGCTTGATTATTGGTAGCTTGACCTAAATATTTAGAAAAATTAGCGATTTCTTTATCAACTTGATACAAAACGCCACCAATCGCCGCTGGCCCAGGATTGCCACGCGATCCTCCATCGGTAAATAATTTAAATTGTGTTTTAGCTTGGATCATGATGATATTTTTAAATCTCTAATAATTAATTGGATTTGGCGCGTGCCATTCCATTGATTGATGTTTAAATTATAAACAATATCTATTCTTTGGCCAAGAGATAACTCTATTTTACCCAAAGAAAAAGCAATCGCGCCTAATTTTTTATTTTGTTTGACTAGCTCTAATTTCCAATGATTTTGATCTTTACCGACTTTTTTCGCACCAGTCACTAGCACTCCGTAATCTGCAAACAATGGCTCGGTATTTTGTTGACCATAGGGTTGAAATTTATCCAAAGTATCGACTAGCTCCCAATTAATCGCCATCAAATCAAGCTCTAACTCAACTTTCAACACTGGCTCTAACTCTTCATCTTTGATTTGCTTATTAGCTAAAGCTTGCATGTTGGCTTGAAAGCTTGCTAAATTTTCTTTTTTTAAAGAAAAGCCACAAGCCTGTGGATGTCCACCAAAACGTAATAATAAATCAGCATTTTGCTGTAAAGCTTCAGTGATATGAAAGCCTTCAATACTACGGCCAGAACCAACAATTGTTTCTTCGTCGCTATTGGTGAGTAGAATAGCCGGCCGATTAAATTCTTTCACTAATTTTGAAGCAACTAGTCCAGTCAAGCCAGCTGGCCAATCTGCTTTATAAAAAAATAACAATTTAGCTTTTAAATCTGGCGCTTGATTTTTCGCTTCTTTAAAAACTGTTTCGGTTATTTTTTGTCTTTGAATATTGGCTTGATTTAGCTCTTCTGCCCAAGCTAAAGCTTTAGCTTCATCTTGAGTGTTTAATAAATGATAGGCTAAATTTGCATGATCCATCCGACCAGCTGCATTGATGCGTGGCGCAAAAGCAAAGCTGATCATGGTCGTGTCTAGCTTATTAATATCTATCCCAGCTACTAAAATCATTTTTTGTAAACCTAAACGTTGGGTTTTTTTCAAGACAATCAAACCATATTTTACTAGTGTTCTATTTTCACCTGTCAAAGGCACCATGTCAGCGACCGTAGCGATAGCGACTAAATCTAATAGCCATTTTTCTTGACGTTCAGCTTCAGCTTTCTCGAGACTACAATTTTTATGTCGTAATAAAGCTTGAACCAGCTTAAAGGCTACTCCTCCGCCACAAAGAAATTTAAAAGGATAAGTCTCGCCTTCAACTTGAGGGTGAATAATAGCTAAGGCTTGGGGTAAATTAACTGGGATAGCATGATGATCAGTGATAATCACTTGCAAACCCAAAGAGTTAGCTAGCTCTATTTCTTCAGCATTACTAATACCACAATCACAAGTAATCAACAGCTTTGTTTTAGTCTTAGCTCGCCTCGCGTCGGAGCGAGCTAATTCTTCAATGGCTAATTTATTTAAACCATAGCCTTCTTTTTCACGATGCGGCAGATATACTTCTACTTTAGCTCCCAGACGCTCCAAAACTGTAGTCAAAATCACCGCGGCTGGCACACCATCAGCATCATAATCACCAAAGACAGTAATCAAATCTTGATTTTTAATAGCTTGATATACAACTTCACAAGCTTTATTCATATCTTTAAATAAATACGGATCATGAATGTCTTGGGAATAATCTGGTGACAAAAACTGATCAATCGCACTTTGCGTCTGCAAACCACGGTTAAACAACAAAGTTGCCATAATTGGTGACAACTCTGGAAATTTATCTAAAAACTCATTATTTACTTGTGGTGATACTTGCCAACGCATAAGGAGGGGGGGATTAACTACTTGACTTTTTTGACAGGCACTTTCAAAACTTTATGCACTTTTTTCTCGGCTTTTTGCACGGCTGGCTCAATGATTTTTTTCTTAACAACTCTCACTTCTTCGCGGGCTAAATCTATCCGCTTTATTTTGAGCTCTAGATATAAAAACCACAAAGCAAATAAAATCAAAAATAAACCGCAAATTACTAACCAAAAATAAATATTAGAAAAATTAAAAAAAGACATCGGTTCTGCTTGAAGCTGTAAATTTTGATATTCAGTTTTGATCATATTTAAACGCTGATTCAGCTCTTGAAATTTTTGTTCTGAATCATTCAAATTATTTAATATTTCGTTTTGCGCGAGAAGCATCTTATTCATGTTAAAAATCTAAATAAACTATTTCGCCATTTTTTATGCCCGCGGCATTAGCCTCATCAGTGTCTAGGTGCAAACGCGTCTGGCCCTCACCAACTCTAACTATAATATTTTTAAAAACTAATTCTCTTTCACCTTTAACTTGCGCGGAAACTTTTTGATTATTTTTTAATTGCCATTTTTTGGCATCTTGAATGGCTAAATGTAAATGTCTTTTAGCTACTATGACTCCTGTTTTTAGTTTTAGCTTGCCTTTTGGACCAACTAAAGTAAGGCCACTAGAATTTTTGAGGTCCCCTGATAATCTTAAAATCGGTTTTATGTCTAAAAATTTACAATCAGTCATAGATAATTCTACTTGGGTATCTGGACGTGTCGGACCAATGATACGCACTGTCAAAGATTTACTTTTATTTACTAAATTAACAGTTTCTTGGGCGGCATAGTGTCCTGTTTGTGATAAAGCTGATTTTTGATGTAAAAGATATTTTTTCCCCGCTTCGCCGCGAGGCGAGCCAAACAAAATTTCTAGATCTTTTTGACAAAGATGTAGGTGGCGAGCAGAAACTTCAGCGATAATTTTTTTCATCTTATAAATTATGTTTTTTCAAATCTGCGACTGTCAAAATACCGACTTGCGCACCAATTTTCATAATCACCGAATTACTATTCCAAATGCCTAAGCGCAAAGATTTTTCTATGTCACCATGGTAGCGAATTTGGCCCATCGGTAATAACAGTTAATTTTTGTCCGAATTTATGTAGTTCTTTTAATAAAACATTGATATTATTTTTAAAGTCTTTACCTTTGATTTTAATGATCAACTCTAAAGCTTCGTCACGATTGACATCAAAAACATAAGTGTCAGCCATAAAACGATGCAAGCGTGTCAAACCAAGCTGAAGCTGATCCGCGCCAGGATTCCAAGCGATTTTTATCTTACGACTTCTAACTTGCTCAAAAATATTGGCTAGTTTAGGAAAAAAATTGGCTGACAAACGAGTCAAATAAATCCAGGGCGTTTTTATTTTTTGCACTGTAGCTAAACTCAAATCAATATCTTCATAGGCTCCACGACAAGAAAAAATCACATGTTCATTAAAAGAGCCAACGTTAACAATAAAAGAATTATCCGTTATTTTTTTAGAATTTTTTTGAATTAAATGAATATCAACTTTTTTCTCTTTTAAATTATTTAAAATTGATTGTCCGATAGCGTCTGTTCCTAGTGAAGAAACTAGTTGAACTTTTAGACCCAAAGAGGCAAAATTAACTGCTGCATTAGCTCCGCCACCACCAAAAGTAGTAGTAACATTTTGACTAGAAATTTTGGCGCCATATTCAAAACCAATTAATTTTTGTTGTAATAAATCTTTTTTATTATCCATCAAAACCATCTGGTCAGTATAAAACATGGTGTCCATCGTTGAGCTACCAATTGTCGTAATAATATTAGTACCTAACATAAAAAAATTATAAATAACGATGCCAGTCTATAAATTTACTGACCATCACTTTTAATAAATATAGATAAAGACCTGACATGCCAGTGATAAAAAATACTCTCATACCAAAACTAATATCAAAATCATTCAAACTTTCTAAAATAGAAATAAAAGTCATGATAGCTATCACCATCACAATCAAAAATAAAATCAGCAAAATAGTAAAAATAATTTCTATTGCTTGATGGATTTGCATACAAGAAAATTATAACACAAATTTAATTTTTATTCATCGTGATACATGCCTTCTTTTTTGTCTTTCAAAAAACCAAGCCAATCTTCAAAAGTAGCAATAAAAATCTTAAACGGTGCTTCGATAATATAGTCCATCACAAAAGCAAAAACATTTATTTTTTTAAACTTGGTCGAAAGCCAACGTCCAGCCGAAACTATCGGTAAAGAAAAGAAATCAATTAAAAATGCTAACAAGCCCATCTTTTTTTGTAAAACTTTATACTCTTTAGCAGTCGATCTGATTTTTAAAGCAAAGAAACTAACCATCGTCAAAAAGAATAAAAACAAAGTACCAGATAAAATATTAAAGCTTAGACTCTGTAAAAGCATGATAATAAAACCAAACACTAAAATATATAGGGTAGTAAACATGGAATAATAAAAAGTTCTGAAGCCCCAATTTTGGCTATACTTGACATTGAGTTTACACAAAATAGATTGTTTTGGTTCGCCGTAAATAATATTGTGTAAATTGTCCAAAATTTTATTAGTATTTTCTTTAGTTGGTGGCACAATCGTCAAAGTAATCAAAAACATCAATAATGGTGGCAATAAAACATTGATAATCAAAGGTAGATAGTGCAACTCTTTGACTATATATACTTCGTACGGCAATTCAAAAATCAAAGCCAAGGTCATTTTGGTGACAAAAATATAAATAACAGCTCTGATCGAACTTTGTCTGATTTTGTTCCCAACGATTTTATACTTTTGATTAATCAAAATTTTTGCTTCCGCTAAAAATTGCTCTGGATCAGCTAATAAATCCGCTAAATCATCCCCTTTTAATAAAATTAATTCATATAAAATTTTAAAAGTGACAACATCTTCCTTAATAGTATTTAACAATTTTTTTTGATACGGATGCTTGAGGTGATGCTGCAGAGTTCTGTGAATAGAGGCAAAATTGGCTGCTACCACTTTTACTAAATTCTCATCTGCCTGTCGCCAATCAGGAAAATAAAGATTAAACAAATGATAAGCAATGATAGTATCATCTGATTTTACTAAAGACTTATGGATGGCGATATAAAGCTGAACATTTTTTTCTCTGACTCTGACTTCATCAACACTTGCGCCACTGAATTTAATGCGTGGTTTGATCGCCTGATACATGGTTTCAATCACCGAGTCACCGATAGTCTCTGGACTAAGAAGCATGTCAATCTCACAAGCCTCAATGCCAACTAACCAATCAAAATATTTTTTTCTTTCAGCAGTATGATAAAGATCATTCAGTAATAAAAACAAATCATTGTAACGCTTAATAATATGTGCTACTTGTAAAATAAATTTTTCCGGCAAAGCATTGTTTGGCAAATAGCGACTACGAATCAAATCCTCTATTAAGCCCTTGGCAATTTGCGGTTTTAAAGTTTCTAGTAATAAACGACGACGTAAATTTCTCTCAATCGCAAAACGACGCAAAAGATGAACTTCTTTGAAGTCTACACTATTACGTAATTTTTCATAGAAAAAAGTAACCTTAGAAGTGATCTCTTCTACTTCTATTTTATTTTCTTCTTCGGCAATAGCCAGTTTTAGCTTTTTAGCTCGCTCTAATTTTTGGTACAAAGCCACGATAATTGGCGAAATTTGCATAAAATTTGGATTTTTAATCTGCCTTTAAAATACCACAAAACCACTTTTTTTTCAAGTTAAAATCCCTACTTTTTTAAAACAAAAAATATAAATTATTTCCGCTGGCGCGGAGATTACACTGCCAGTATTTTAAAATACCTTCCTCGTCGGCTTATTTCGATATCAACAAAACACCCCGGCGGATGCCGGGGTGTTTTAATATAGAGTTTATTTTTTCTTTTTCACTACTTTTTTAGCAGCTTTAGGTTTTTCTTCTACTTCATCAAATACTACATCCATTTCTTTTTCTTTAGTCTTTGCTTTAGCAGGAGCTTTAGTAGCCTGTAAAAGATTTAAAATCTGATCAAGCTTTTTGTTTAAACCATTGATAGCTTCGCTAACTTGACTATTGTCTTGTCCGCCACCAGAAGAACGACTTGGTCTAGTATCGTTTTTCTTAAAGCAATCATTACAATAAACTGGTTTACCACTAGTTGGACGAAATGGGACTTCACAGTCATTACCACAACCATCACAAACAGCTTGGTGCATTTCTACTGGACCTCTATCACGATCTCGGTGATCTCCACCAAAACCTCTTGAACTACCACCAAAACCACCACGGCTAGCACCTCTATCTCTGTCGCCGCTAGGTCTGCTGTCTCGATTAAAATTTCCCATAAAATTGTCTTATTTATTAAACTTAAGTATTACAATAACACATCTTGACAAAAATAGCAAGTTCTATCTTAGCCGTCTACTTAATGAAGCCCCCAACCTGCTTTTCCCAAAGTTTTTTGTATAAACCCCCATTTTTATTGGTTAATTCTTGATGTGTGCCTTGTTCGACAATCTGACCTTGATTTAAAACCACGATTCTGTCCATTTTCATAATTGTCGATAATCGATGAGCAATCACGATAACTGTCTTATTTTTCATCAGATTTGCTAGAGCCGCTTGGATCAATTCCTCTGACTCGGAGTCCAAAGAAGAGGTAGCTTCATCTAAAACCAAAATTGATGCATTTTTCAAAATAGCTCTAGCAATTGCTACCCGTTGACGTTCGCCACCAGACAATCTCACTCCTCTTTCTCCTACAAAAGTCTGGTATTTTTCGGAAAAACTATTGATAAAATCGTCAGCATAAGCCAGCTTGGCTGCTTTGATAATCTCAGCCATACTAGCCCCTGGTTTACCATAGGCAATGTTTTCTTCTAGAGTTCGATGAAATAAAATCGGGTCTTGATTGACAAAGGAAATATTTTGCCACAAAGACTCTTGGGTGATTTTATCGATCTTTTGACCATCAATTAAAATCTTACCACTAGCTAAATCATAATTTCTCAACAATAAGTTAACTAGTGTTGATTTACCTGCGCCTGATGGGCCGATAAAGGCAATTTTTTCTTTAGCTTTTATTTTCAAAGTAAAATCTTTGATAATTTGCCGAGTTTGATTATAATTAAAATTCACTTCCTGCCAATCAATTTCGCCTTTAGTAATTTTTAAAGTTTTAGCATTTTTAACATCTTTAATTTCATGTTCAGTCGTAAATATTTCTGTCATCTCTTCAGCGTTGGCCATATTTTCATAATATTTTCTGACCAAACGACCAAAACTCCAAAGGCGCATGATGATATTTAACAAATAACTTTGTAATAACACAAAATCACCGACTGTCAAAATATTTTTTTGCCATAGTAACACGGCATAATACATCACCCCAATTTCCAACAAAATCATGAACATGGCTTGGCCAGTTTCAAAATAATTACCTAAATTCCAAGCAAATTGATGTATTTTTTGAAACTCACTATTTACTTGAGCAAATAATTTTTTCTCACGTGTATAGCCATTAAATAATTTAACATTACTATGATTGGAGATGGTGTCAGCCAAAACACCAGTGACCTTAGAGCTTAGAGCTGCTCTTTGCGTATCATATTTTAATTTATAAATACTAAAAAAGTAGTTAATTAAAATATAAACTATTACCCAAGCTAAAATCCCAAGACCAATGAAAATATTTTTTTTAGTCAAAACAAAAATAACTGAAACCGTTATCACCACCATTGGCAATAAATCCCAAACCAGCATATCAGTAATCATTTCAAAAGAATGGGAAAAACGATTAACTTTTTTAACTAAAGAACCAACAAAATTATTATTAAAAAAAGAAACTGAATGTTTATGCAAGTAGCCAAAAGATGTATTTTCTAAATCGGCCATAGCATTGGTCTGAAAATAAGACATAAAAAAACTAATCAAACGGTAACAAAGCCAACCCAAAAAATATACTAAGAAAATTTTTCCTAAAATAGCTACCAAAACACTAGATTCTCTAGCACCAGCAGAATTCACTAAAACATCAAAAAACTGTTTATAAAACAAAGGTGCGATAATATTAGTAATTGATCCACCAATCACACCAAAGAAAATAACTAAAACAGACCATTTGTAATGCCACAAATGTTGCCAAAAAATCTTGAATGTTTGTTTAGTCAAATATTGCATAAGTCCGAGTATTATAGCATAATCTTTAACAAAAAACACTCCCGCCTATATAAACTTATCAAACCTTAAAACCACCCGTCGGGTGGTTTTAAGAATAGCCTATATTTTATGGTTTTTTTAAATTCTGCAGTAAAATAACCCGACGGGTCACCCGACGGGTTAGAGCTTTAATTTGTTCTACGACGTCTTGGATTGCGACCAGCTCTTTGAAAAGTTCTGGTACTTCTGGCTTGCTCACCATGACGCATACCAGGTATGTCACGACTGACGATACGAGTAGCAGTCAAAGCTGGCAGAGCAGAGATGGTAATAGTTTTTTTAATCAATCTTTCAATTTGTTTAATAACTAGCTTTTCGTCAGATCCAGCAAAAGAAACAGCTTTGCCAGTCGCACCAGCACGAGCAGTTCTGCCAATACGGTGCACATAGTCATCGGGATTGTTTGGCAAATCATAGTTGATCACCAAAGAAATACCAGTGACGTCAATGCCACGAGCCGCAATATCTGTGGCTACTAGTACACGATACTTACCATTTTTAAAACCAGCCAAAGCTTCCTGTCTTTGGGCTAGTGATCTATTAGAGTGAATCTCGACAGCCGAATGCCCCATACCGCGAACAAAACCAGCAATTTTTTTAGCTCCATGTTTAGTACGAGAAAAAATCAAGACAGAACCATGATTATCAGATAAAATTTTATGTAAAAGATTAATTCTATTTTCTTTGGGCACCATAAAAATCTCTTGCTCCACTTGAGTCGCCACTGTGCCAGCTGGCGCTACTTCGATACGCCAAGGAGTTTTCATAAAA
>Ga0075911_120_pt1 | contig 12318 bp, 13 predicted proteins | sample RifGroA2_FD_68330 | JGI IMG/M metagenome (GOLD analysis project Ga0075911, IMG submission 68330) | Parcubacteria bacterium GW2011_GWA2_36_10 | reverse complement strand
AACATCAACGTTGTATTGTTGAGCAGCGCTTAAAATCATCGCACCAGTCAAAGGACTAGCAATAGCTTCGGTATCAATGTAGGCATCTATCACTTCTGGGCTAATCATTGGCCCCATAAAAGACAAGATGTCGGCAATTTTTTGTTCATGAAGAGGGTCAGTGGCGTAAGTAGAAATATCATACTCGCTCATACAAGCAGTCGAGCCATTACTAATAGTATTGGTCTGCATTTTCATCGCTTCTACTAAAGTAGTATTGGTCAAAGCTACGTCTTGAGAAACGCTCTGCAATAAATTTAATTTTGCCAGAGTATCTTCCACCCCAAATATTTCAGTCTCCAGTGTATTAATACGCTCTAAATCGCCGGCGGAAAAAGCCTGGTCTTTGGCTAAATTTAAAGACCCTAGACGATTAGTGAGTAATTCTATCAAATAATTTATATTCATATAATCTCAAAATTAATCTTTACCAATATAATAATGTCCTCCACATTTCCGTACCAGTGTTTCTCATTAAATATAAGTATTTCAGACCATCGTCGGTTTCAATAATTTCCATACGATTGCCCGATACAGCCGCGCCCATACCATAAGGAAACTGTGAAGAAGGCACAACAATATTTTTGACTAAATCATAATACATTACTTTGGCTGTAGTTGTGATACCTTGGACAAAATATATGCGATCCACACCATCATAGCAATATGAGGCGCCAGTCGTCATGGTTTCTGTTTGTGGAAAATAAGAAATGCGCTCCCAATGCTCGGTATTGATATCATAACGAGAAAGTTCAGAGGTGGCGGTGCCAGTCCAAGCGTACATGTATTTATTATTTAAAGCTGTGTTACTTGAATTATGGATACAATCCAAATGAATGCCATTAGCTTTTGGAGTAGCTTCTAAAATAGCATAAGCAGTAGAAACGTCTGGTGCTGTACCCAAAGCATAGGTCAAGGTATTGGCAGTATTAGCAGTGATGATGTATTCATTGCCTTGTGAAGTGCCTGATAAAAATCTGACTCTTTTGTTGGTAAACTGATTTACTCCCCAATTTTTGGTCGTGTCTGTGAGCACTGTAGTACTACCAGCAGTGGCGGTGCCAAAAGTATCCATGATGACATAACGAGTAGTAGTATCTACGGTAAATGCTTGAGCGGCAAATGTCAGCGTCGTGGCAGTATTTGAAGTAATAGCTATTTCTGTGCCAACTCCAGTACCCTCAACTATACGCACATAACGTTGAGCGGTCCTTGACCAATAATTTAGTTCCCAATTTTTGTTAGTGTCTACTAAAGTGGTAGTGGAACCACTAGTAGCAAAGCCTTCGGTGCCACCGCCAATCACTCCCATCGGTGTTCGGTCGGTACCAAAGGGCTTGATATCTTCAATCACATATTTAGTCGTGCCATTGACTGGTGCAGTGGCCGCTAAGGTCCAAACCAAAGTGGTGGCGGTATTTGAAACTATACGTCTCACTTGGCCAACTGATAACACAACGTTGCTTGAAAGTTGAACTAATTTACCCACATGTTCATTGACTGCCCAGTTCTTTGTACAATCTACTAGCTGGGTCGTAGAGGGAGAATTAGGGATCGTGGCGGTAGCGGCACCAGGATCACCGACTGAACAATAGCTAAAAGAAAGATTGGTGGTTGGTGCTGGTATACCTAAAATAGTGTAAGTACCGTTAAACTCTGCTGCTGTAGCACCATTGGCGCCGGAAATTGTCACTGTATCACCTATTTTATAATTATGCGCAATAGGAGCTAAGGCTAATTCCGTAAAATCTATGTCGCTAGCACCTAAGGTAATCTGACAACCAGTGCCAGTAACCGGAGAAGCAACGGTAGCTTTAGCTCCCGTAGTATAGCCGGTGCCACAAGTTTCTAAAGAAACAGTCAAGACCGCACCATTAGTTGAGTCAACTGTCAGAACCCTTACTATGCCACCTTTAGCATCCACGGTTAACAAGTCATCAACATTATAGCCTGTACCAGCTGTCGAAACTGTGCCAGCTGTCACCATACTAGTAGCTGTTCTGGTGATAGAGGTGAGGGCAATTGGCTCTTGGCCGGATTTTGTTGAAGCGAGCTGATTACACTGACCATCGTCTAATTGTTTACCCGTAGTCCACTGATCTGTTTCTTGTGAATATTGCAACATGCCAGCGTCATTACCACCAATCAGAAAGATTTTACCGACATCACGATAAAGAGCATATACAGAAGTAGCGTCAGGCATGGTATCCCAATTATTAGTGACATTAAAAACAGTCGCTGTGTTAGACAGTATAGATCTATTTTGACCACGACCAGTACCAAAAACTATTCTTAGCTCAAAATTTGCATACTGCATCGGCGCTAAGAATATTTCTAGTCTGCCCACTACCAGTGCCACCAGTGATAGTCAGAGTCATGTTGATATACTGATTAGCGATCATGGTCACACCAGTATTTGTCAAAGTATTATTGCCCCCAGCAGTAGCTGTGCCAGACACAGTAGCGCCGCCAGACTCGGTAAATCTTTCCATTTGCAAATCTGAAGCTGCTAAAAAAACCACTGTTTTTAAACCAGATTGAGTGGATTTTTGATACCAAACATCTGACAAACGATCATAATAGGCAAAAGAAAAGAAAGGCGTAGCGGTGGTACCTTGAGTAATATTCCAAATACCGCCAGATAAAATAACAAAATTTGAAGTAGCGTCGGGCGCAGTGTCCCAAGCAACATCGACCGTCACTTGATGACTTTCAATCACATACAAAGAGCCCACAGCTGTATTGACTGCTAGAGGAACATTGGCCCAACGATTGATAGTGATGTGATTGACATAAGAAAAAGTCAAAGTATTTAAAGTATTATAGAGAATTGGTCTGACTTGAGTCCTACCAGTACCAAAATCAATTCTGACTTGATAATTTTTCCATATATTGGCTTTCCATTGTTTGAAACCAATACCACCAGTAACTGAAGCATCGATAACGGCCGTACCACTAGCTGTAGTGACGACTCCTCGATCATGAACAGTTGGCGCCGATACCGCCGTAATGGTTCTTTCTTGTCCAGCTCCTGTGCCACTCAAAATACGAATCTTATAATCAACCAAAACACTACCTGACAAGCCAGCGATTTGAATAGTACTGGCTCCACCAGCAATGGCCTGGCCATAATGCCCAACTGCATTCGAAAGGACATTGTTATTCATGATAGTCGGCGTAGTGACTGGTACAGAAGCTAGCTGATGCCAAGAGTCGGCTCTGGTATCATAGCGATAAAGAGCAGCAGAGAGCTGATAGTATAAATATTTATTTCCCAAGCTATTACCTGTCGTCATCGAAGAAACTGCTGTAGTAGCAGCTGGCGCAAAACGACACCATTCCCAGACTGGTAAATCAACTTGTAGTTTCAAATTATTTGTAAAAGCCATACTTTTTGCTTTTTATGTAAAAGTTAAATTGCCTCTGATGCTACTATTATAAGATTGTCTAGACCAGTCTATGATTTGCCAACGAGAGTCCACACCAGCTAATTGATTAAGAGAGGTGATTGTAGCCACAGTCACAGAGCCAGATACAGTGATAGCGCCAGAGTCAACTACAATTCTCTGTCTCCTACTAGTATCAACCACCGCATTGCTTTCCAGTAATTTCACTATTCTCCTTAATAAAATCAAACTATCTTCGGTCGCCAAAGTAGCACTAGTAGTATTTAAAGTGGTTGTAGCTGTAGCTAGAGCAGCCAAAGTTTCTTGGGTGGCAGGATTGATAGTGGTGCCAGCCACATTTTTCAAGCCCACTGGAACCACTGCTTCTGAAATAGCAATTTTAAAATTTCCACCCGGATCAGTCAAAGTTGTGGGAAACTGGCCGGTTTTAGCTGGCGTAATACGTAAATTATCAGCGTCCTTGAGGCCTACTACACTAGTAGCTGGCGTGCCACCCATCACTAAGGCATGAGTTTTTTTCGGAAGCATAGTAGCCCCAAGTGCACCAAGTCCAAGTACACCTAAAGATTTCAAAAACAAACGACGTTTATGGTCGTTCACTTTGTCTATACTAATTTGTGGAGAATTTTTAACAACCGAAAAATTATTTTTCTTTTGTTGTTTTGGTTTTGAACCGAAAAAATTTTTTAGAGAAAAGACGGGCATTCAAAATTAATAAATTATAACTTAATTAAAAAATCTTTAACTAAATTATAACATATAATCTTCAACTTTCAAAACTATTTTTTTCTTGAGCGCCAAGTAGCTTCCCAAATATAAAAATATATCGGTAAAACCAAAATATTAGCCACAAAATGTTCTGGCAAGCTAGCAGCCAGCCAGCCACTGATAAACATCACGACTGACAAAACAGAGGCATAGTAAAGTCCAACTTTACGCCAATTTATTTTTGATAAATTGAAGTTCATTTCTTTTTATTATCCTGATTTTGATCATCAGCATTACCACCAAAACCACGGCGTAAATTTTTGACTGCTTGACCAATGCCATTGGCCAACTCGGGAATTTTTTTAGCGCCAAACAATAATACTAAGATAATGGCGATGATGATAAGCTCTTTTGTACCTAGTCCAAACATAGTTTTAAAAATTATTTATTAAAATTATAATGCTTATTAGTAAGGCGATCATACAAAATAGTTAATTCATATAAAGCCACCAAAGGCACCGACATTATCAATAATGATACTCCATCTGTCGGCGGAAGTAAAGAAACAATGATGATGATAAAGACATAGGCTACTCGCCTTTTTTTGACTAAAAACTCTCGGTCGACAAGTTGAAACTTTAAAAAAATAGACATAATAATCGGAAACTGAAAAATTACCCCTAGTAAAGCCGCGGTGATAGCGAGTTGTGATAAAAACAAACCAATGTCCCAAATATTTTGTAAGCCAAAAGAAACATTCAAACTAGCGAGCATCTGTAAGCCCCAATAAAGCGTAAAAAAGCCATAGGCAAAACCAAGGGCAAATAAGAAAAAAGATAGGGGCAAAGTCCAAAATAAAGCTTTAAATTCTTTCTTGGAAACTGCTGGCTTCAAAAAAGCGTAAAACTGATAAAGCGCAAAAGGAGTGGTCACAAAAATAGCTAAAAATAAAGCAATGTCAACCGAAACATCTAAAAATTGTAGCGGTGAAGTGACAGCAATCACAACATCTTTGAGATGAAAGGCGGTGATGAAAAACTTAATCACATAGCCAGCCGAGAAAAAACCAATGATAAATAAAATAATAAAAAAAATAGCAATATAATAAACACGACGCCAAATATCATTTAGATAGGGGCCATAATCTTTGATAATTTTATCTACTTTTCCTGACATAATAATTATACTCTATTACCACGCGATATTTCTCCTAGCTATTTCCCGCGACGCGGGAAATACTATTTGGGATATATATTAAAAAAACTTTAAAGCGATTAAACAAGTGAGCAAAGCGACTAGGCTAGAAGCCATGGTGCCCCAAAGCATATCAACTAGCGTGACTAAAACAGGCCAATTTTTTAAAGTCGCTAGATTACTCAAATCGTAAGTAGAGTAGCCCACCAGACCAAACAAAGCACCATACATAATCACGTCTGTGACTGACTCTTTGGCTACTCCCGGAACAATCACAAAAACTACTAGACCAAACATAAAAACAAAATAAAATATCAAAGCCGCTAATAAATTGGCTTTTGCTTTCATCAAAAAACCAAGCTGTTGCTGATAAAAATTTTTAGCAACTAAGCCTAGCCAAAACATGTCGATCAGCATAAAAATCACTAAGGCTGTTAAATATAATTTCCAAAACATAAGGATATTTTAAATAATTCTCTTAATTTTCTTTTTGGGTGGGAGAAAATTATTTTTACTGACAACTTTTTTTCCTGTTTCTCTCTCTAATTTTTTTCTCGCATCACCAGCCACCCTACCACCTTTTTTTGAGGCTTCTCTGTTTGCCGGAAAACCTTGTGCATTTTTTACTTTGGTAATTTCCGTAGTGGAAGCCTCACCGAGCATCGTGAAAATCAATTCCAAATCATCCATGTGGTCGCGCAAATTTTCTCTCTTCAGGTTTTTATATTTTTTATACTGACTCGGTGTCATATCAAAAGTAGCTTTGGATATTTCGGCAGTTAATATTTCGTATTCTTTTTGCTCTTTAAGGCCTCGTTTTTGCCACTCATCAGTCAAAGTTTCGCGCACCTCGATACCCCGCATTCTCTTGGCAACCCAAGCGTCAGGATAACCCTTGGCTTTGTATAAAAATCTCGTTCTTTTGGTCGCTAATTCTGGGTCTTCAATCTCTTGCATTCGCTCATAACCAACCCTAGCTAACCAGCGTTTGAATGGTTCGGCTTTGGGTGAAGGGATTGATTGGATAATGCGTAAAATTCCTTCAGCATTAGCACAATTTAACTTTTGTTGACCACCAGTTGTAGCTATGACAAGGGGGGTGGCAATTTGCCCCCACCCTTTATTCAATTCTACATCACGCCTACGCATGTCTTTTAAGTACCCATCTGGTTGAATGGAGCCAGTCAACACAGCAATCACGTCGACAATCACAAACCACCACTCATTATTATGAATAGTTTTTCTGATCTCTTGTTTGTGAAAGAGTGCTATTTGTGTTGTGCTCTGGTCTCCTGTCATTCTTTAAGCATTAAAACTAATATGACTAAATTATATCAGCTATAAAGCATTTTATCTAGCTTTTATATAAAGCCAGAAAGCCCCGCGTCGCGGGGCTTTCTTTAAAAAAATTATTTATCCAGCTTCGCCGAATCTAGGCGAGCTAAAAATTCACGTACTAACTCGATGACTTGATTAGTCTTTTTTGACCAATCTGCTTCATCGATGATAATGCGATTTGGATGCTTAGCCCAAGCCGCCTGACAACGATGCTCTAATTGCGTCGCCCGCTCTAAAGTCTCAAAACGATACTCATTGCCAATCTGACCATATTTCTCTGGATCAGCGACTGCTAAAGATACTAAATGAATAACCAAATCATAACGATCTAGGGCACTAGTACTAGTCAAACCGTGGCGCTGTAAAATCTCGGCGCTACAACCAGGCACATAAGCATCGACATCTAATAGGCCACGATCACAAATCATTAATTTTACTTCTGGCCCAGCGAGCATCGCATGCGCATCTTCTAAAGCAATTTGGACTGGTAAAATCGCCTGTTCAAAATATGTTTGCCAAGTTTCAAAATCAGCATGATCAGCTGGTGGCACGGGAAAATCTCCTTTTAATAAAGTAGTCGCCACTTCTTTGACGACCACCACTTCACCAGGAAAAGCCTGCTCTAATAAATAAGCAATAGAAGTTTTACCGCTACAAGATCCGCCAGTTAAAACTATTTTTTTCATAGCTAGTTCTCGGTTGTTTGACCATCAAAATCTGCTTCATTGTCTATAGCCTCTTGTTTAGTTGCACGCACTATTTGATCTTTGTGGTGAGCAGGTGAATAAATAGTATACATTTTTAAATCTTCCGTGGCTGAAGTATTGATAATATTATGCTCTGCCCCAGCCGGGACTATCACAGCTACACCGTCTTTGAGCTCATATTCATTGCCGTCAATGATACATTTGCCTATACCCGCTTCAAAACGGAAAAACTGATCATTTTCTGCGTGCACTTCCAGGCCAATTTCTTCTAAAGGCTTTAAAGACATTAAGACTAATTGACTATGCTGGCCAGAGTATAAAATTTTACGAAAATTAGTATTTTCTAAAGTAGCTTTTTCGATGTTTTGACAAAATCCTTTCATAAACTATTTCACATTATTAATAATACTTTGAATAATGCGGTCAATTTCTAAAGCCTGTTCACCTAAATTTGCTTGTGGAAAAAATTGTGGTAAAACGATCGGCCGCATGCCAGAAATAAAAGTCTGCCCGTCTTTAGTGTAGACATTGATTTTGCAGGGCATACAAAGGCTAATTTTAATATCCGCTTTCAAAAATTCATTGGCATATTTAGCATTACAAAATTCAATAATTTTAACTGGCTCTCGATGAAACCCTTTCTCTGCTAAATCTTTTTGCACATCATGAACATACAAAACCCGCATACCGACTTTGGCAATTTCAGCTTCTACGCCTTGAACTGTTACATCAAAACTTTTGCTTGTACTTATAGTATAGTCAAACTCCATATTTTTATAATTTACTTTTATATTTAATATTATAGCAGGCTCAAAAAAATAAAACCAATTCGATTAATTTATCATCTCACTGTCTGATAGCCACCTGCTACGCCACGTTTAGACAAAACTATTTGCCAAAGCTGCATGCGTCGTGCCCGAAAACCAGCCACACAAGAAAGTAAATAATATTTCCACATGCGATAAAAGCGGGCTGAATATTTTTCTTTCAAACCTGGCCAAGCTTGATCAAAATTTGCAAACCAAGCCATCAGAGTTTTGTCATAATCAGCCCCAAAATTATGAACATCTTCGATCACAAACAAATCTTCCACAGCCTTACCAATTTGCGCCATCGAGGGCAACATGCTACCAGGAAAAATATATTTATCAATCCAGGAGTCAGTTTTTTTGACTGAATGATTACCCGCAATAGTGTGTAGCAAAAATAAGCCCTTATCTTTCAAGGCTTTATGTGCTACTTTCATAAAAGTGCGATAATTTCTATAGCCCACGTGCTCAAACATGCCTAAGGAAACCAAATGATCAAACTGCTCATTGATATCACGATAGTCTTGCAGTCTAGTTTCTACGGCATAGTCTTTATAGCGCTCACTAGCTAGAGCGGCTTGCTCTTTGGAAACAGTCACCCCAACAGCGCTTACATTATATTTCTCAGCTGCATAACCCATAAAGCTAGCCCAACCAGAGCCAATGTCTAGAACCTTGTCTCCTGCCTTCAAAGCAATTTTGCGACACACTAAGTCTAATTTTGCCTCTTGTGCTTCATCTAGATTTTGAGCAGTTTGCCAATAGCCACAAGTATAGGTCATGCGTTTGTCTAGCATCTTGGTGTACAAATCATTACCGATGTTGTAGTGTCCGCCACCGGTTTCAAAGGCTTTGGCTTTACGACTGGGATTGGCAATAAAATTCCAAGCAATTTTTAACATAATGTCCCAATTCTTTTTAATCCGCTCGTCCAAATCAGCTGATAATACTTTGTAAAAAAACTGATCCAGTTTTTCACAGTCCCACCAGCCATCCATATAAGCCTCACCAAGAGCTAGTGAGCCACCACGCAGGACAGCGCTGTAAAACTCTTCGTTGTGAATTTGTGGATCGTATGGCTTGTCACCGTTGAGCGTGACACCAGTGCCGGCTAATAAAGATTCGATAACTTTTTTGGCATTTTTCATATAATTAAACCTCGCTTATTACATCAAAACCCTTAAAACTACCCGTTAAGGCAAGTCCAATAATCTTGCCTTTGCAAATCTTTTTGGCTCTAATTTTCCTAGCCGTCTCATTAAGAGTTGCGCCAGAGCCAACTGCATCGTCAATTAGTAAAATATTATTAAAACTAGCGTTTTCCTCCACCACAATTGTATTTTTAGCATTTTCGATTCTATCTGCTAGTTTGTTCAAGGTTTTTTGCGGGACAGCTATCATGGTTTTAACTTTGCTAATTTTCACTTTTCGAACATCCTCATGGAGTCCTTTTTCCAAAACTTTCATAAACTGCATCTCCCTTTTAACAGTCGGCGGAACAAAACCAAGCCCATCAATTTTAAATTTTTTTATAAGCTCATCAATCTTGGGTTTAATTTCTGTAATTATTTCTTTCATCAAAACCTTATTCTGGCTTTGTTTTGCATAAAGCAATAATTGCCCTAATCTAGTTTTGCCAAATCTTTCAATACTATAAAAATCCAGATAATAGGTCTTGTCCAAATTTATCTTGTCTAAAGTATTTTTCAATTTGCTGGAGCCATCAATTAGTCCACCCTTTTTATATTTATCATATTTAGCAACTGTGTTTAAATATTCTGTTGCAGTTTTTTTAATAGGTAAATTATTTTTCTCACACCAATACGCAAAACCTTCAAAACCTTCTTTTTTTTCGCCAACCGGCGTGATGATTAAAAACTTTTGCTCAATTTGTTTTCTAGTTTTTTCGGCTACACCCACGACCACTAGCTTATCCTGACTATCCTTAGCTATCAAATAATAAACTTTTGGTGGTTTTCCGATCTTATAAATTTCGCCATTTTCAAACAATTTGCTTAGTTGCTTTCTAATCGCCCGATCCGAGATATCAAAAACATCAGCCAATTCACTACCCGTGGCTTGTCCATTGCTTTTGATATAGCTCAATATTCTTTGTGACGTAATCATACTTATCTTAAATATTATATCATAAAAAGTTCCTAGTTCCTAGTCTACTAGGAACCATGGTATAAATTGGCGGAAGTGGAAGGATTCGAACCTTCGGTCCCTTGCGAGACAACGCTTTTCGAGAGCGTCCCAATAAACCAACTCTGGCACACTTCCAGTAAATAATGTTAAAATAAGCTTAAACTTATGTTATCACTTTCTCCGATAAAAGCCAAGATAAACTGGCACCAGCTCTTATGGCTAAGTATTGGCTTTTTTGCCCTAAGATTAGCCTCTTTTTTAATACGAGATAATAGCTTATTACAAGCTTTATTTGTTTTGACCAATGTCTTAACTTTAGCTTTCTTGTTTAGCAAAAACAAACTTTGGGCTTGGTATTACTTATTATTAGAATTTGTTTTAGGCGGGGCTGGTTTGTTTTTTCAAGCTTTTAGCTTGTCACTAAGAACTATCTTAATTTTAGAGTCTTTAATCCTCTACTTCTCCGCCTACAGCGGAGAAGCGTTGAGCAAAGTCTTTTGGAGAGAAAATAAAAATAATTTATTAGTATTTTTAGTAGCTTTATTATTCTTAAGCTTTAGTGTTTACTGGGGCTGGAAAAATCAGCATGCTTTATTTTTTATTGCCCAAGATTTATTGCCTTTTAGTTTTTTCTTACTTATTTTTCCGGCTAGAGAATTTTTGCGAGCTCAAGATGCTGGCAAAAATTTATTAAATTTACTGTTTATTTTTATTTTAGGCTCAAGCCTCTGGTCAATTTTTAATCTAGTTTTATTTCATCAAGGCGTGGCGCTTTTGCACTCACCGTATTACAACTGGCTTAGAGACTTTGCTCTCGCCAAAGTCACTTATTTAGATTCTGGCTTTTGGCGCCTTGTTTTTCCTGAGCACTTGTTATTAATACCAGCTATTTTATTTTTAATTTATCTATATTTAAAAACAAAAGATAAAATAATCTTATTATTTTTAAGTTTAGCTAATATTATTTTAGCTTTAAATATTTCCCGCGCTTATTTATTAGCTTTATTAGTCGGCCTGGTAGTTTTAAAATATCAGACTAAATTTTTTACTTGGTTTAAAGTCTGTGTTATCACTTTGTTTAGTTTTATTTTGATCTTTTTTGCTATTAATTTAAGCGTCAGCGCTGGCAAAAATCTTGGTCTAAATATATTGGGCTTGAGGCTACCAGGTATCACGCAGATAGCCAGTGATCCAAGTGCTAATAATCGCTTGCAATTACTTAAACCAATTTGGCAAAACATTCAAAGTTCACCTCTTGTAGGACAAGGTCTTGGTCTTAACATCAACTTTATCAATAACGTCGGACAAACTATAAACACCAGACATTTTGATTGGGGCTATCTGGAGCTTATTGCTAAATTTGGCTTAATAGCTAGCATTTTTTACTTATTTATCTGGCTAAATTTAATCAAAAACTTATTTAAGCAGTCTACCCCGCAAAGCGGGGTCTCCTTGCAGTCGAAAAAACAAGCTTTAAATTTAGCTTGCATCGCTAGTCTAATAGCTCTGATGATCTCAAACATTTGGGCACAAAATATGCTTCATGTTTTTGGTATTATTCTTTTTAGCTTGATCTTGGCTTTTAGTCAAAATCAAAAAACAGAGTCTCACTAACTTTATCTTCTGCCTCATTTTCTATTAGCTCGGCTTGGGCTAATTTTATTTTGACTGGATATAATTCTATTTTGTTTTGTGCTTTGTCTAAAACTAATTTTAGCACCAAACCTTGTTGCACTTCAGCGGAAAAATACTGGTCAAAAACAAAATTTCCTAAAGAATAAAAAATATATTTGTCTTTGTATTGCTCAAAATCTTGGCCAACATGTGGGTGATGACCGATTATTAGATCCACGCCAGCATCTATCAGCTCGTGAGCGAGTTTTTCTTGCGCCGCATTATGTTTAGTCTGATACTCGGCTCCCCAGTGCACAAAAACAATATCTAAAACACCGTCCTGTGTTTGCTCAC
>Ga0075911_115_pt1 | contig 12612 bp, 15 predicted proteins | sample RifGroA2_FD_68330 | JGI IMG/M metagenome (GOLD analysis project Ga0075911, IMG submission 68330) | Parcubacteria bacterium GW2011_GWA2_36_10 | reverse complement strand
TATCGTAATTTTCGTTATGATGAATATGAGGCAAAATTATTAGCCGCTGCTTGGGACAATCGCGTGCCAGATATTTTTATGATTCCATCTACAGATTTAAAAAAATATCAAGCCAAATTATCTAGTATGCCAAAAGTAGTCAAAATTCCTATTACTCAAATTCAAGGTACGATCAAAAAAGAAGCTATTACGACCTTACAGACAGTAAATAGTTTGTCTTTACAGGATGTAAAAGAAAAATTTGTCCAAGTAGTAAATGATGATGTGGTGGTAGACAATAAAATTTATGGCCTACCATATTCAGTCGATACTTTAGTGACATTTTATAATTCTGATTTACTGACCAAAGCTGGTATCCCAGAGCCAATGAAAGATTTAGATGAATTAGTTGAACAAGTTGAGAAATCTGGTTTAGCTAAAATAGGCACCAATAATCAAATTTATCAAGCAGGCGTAGCTTTAGGTGGGGCTGATAATATTCCGCGTTTTTTTGACATACTTTCTGCTCTCTGGATGGAAAATGATGTAAAAATGCAGGGCAATGATTTTAATCCTTTGCAAGACAAAACCTCTGCGCAAAGATTTGCTGATGTTTTGACTTTTTATACTTATTTTGCGGATCCAACTAAAGCAGTTTATAGTTGGACAGCTGATTTACCAAATGCTTTTGAGCTCTTTGCTCAAGGAAAGCTGGCTTACTTTTTTGGCTATAGCTACCATGCTGATGAGTTACGCAAGCGTGGCTTACAGTTTAATTGGGATTTAGAAAACTTTCCGCAAACCAGAGGCGCTGAAGGTACAAAATATTATGCTAATTATTGGCTCAATGTGGTGGCTAAAAATTCAGCCAATCAAGACGCGGCTTGGAATTTTGTCCAAAGTGTGACGACTGATCCAGCGCTAGTTAGTCAATATTTAGAGCCAAATAATAAACCAACCGCTTTACGAGCCTTAGTCAAAAAACAATTAGAAAATGATCAAGTCAGAGTTTTTGCTTCCCAAGTTTTGACGGCTGACAATTGGTATGCTGGTTACAATGCTACACTGGCTGAAACTTATTTAGCCGAGTTTATCAAGAGTTATTTTAAAAAAGAAATTCAGCTTGATGCCAAAGGTCTAGACTTTTTAGTCAAACGTTTAAATCAAACTTATAGCAAACCAAATGAATAAAAATTTTAAGTTGCTGATAGTTTTTGTTTTCTTATTTAGTTTTTTAATCTTGCCAAATTTCGTGCAGGCAGTTGAATGCTTGGCTATGGACGCAAATGGTAATTGTACTAAAGTAGCTGGCTTTTTAGATAACATCAAAAATACCGCTTGTATGGCCAGTGGTGATTGTACTTTGACTGATATTGCTGGAGGTTTTATTGAGTTAACTAAATGGTTAATTGGTGGGATCGGTGCCTTGGCTTTGCTGTACTTTATTTGGGGTGGCATCAAATGGCTTACTTCTTATGGTAATCAGCAAAAAATTCAACAAGGCCGAGAGATTATGTTACAGACCGTGATCGCCTTAGTGATCGCTTTCATGAGCTATATTTTAGTGTCATTTTTTGTGAATAATGTTTTGCAAGTTAAGCCAGAAGTACGAGTTAATACCAATACTCAATATAATGAGCCAAATATTGTGCCTTCAAGTATGCATTGTTGTTTTAATGTTAATGCAAATCCGCAATGTCAATCACAGCTAACTTGTCCAGAAAACTTTAATGATCTTGGCACAGAGAATTGTCTTAATTACACGCTTTGCATCCCTATTTTACCAGAATAATATTTTAAAATATATTTATGAAAATAAAAGAATTTTTTTATCTTTCTCCGCGCATGCGGGGGAAACAAATGGCAATATTTGTACTAAGCTTATTTTTAATCTTACCAAACATTAGTTTAGCAGAACCATTGTTTAATCCTTTAAATGTAGCTACTTTTCCAGAGTTAGTTAGAAGCGTAATTACTGGTATTTTGGGAGTAGTAGGGGCCGTATCTTTGGTGATGATGGTGATCGGCGGTATTACTTGGATGACTTCAGCAGGAAATCCTGATCGTGTGCGTCGTGGTCGCGACACTTTACTCTGGGCCATTTTGGGCTTGGTGGTGATATTTTTAAGTTATGCTATTATCAGTTTTGTCTTTTCTGGTTTAGGCGTGCCAGCTACTTAAAACATGGATTGTCAGTTAAGGGCTTTTCCTTTATAATTAAAGAGTTAATTATTAAAATATAAATTTTTGAAAGGGGGTGAAAGAATGAAAAAATTATTAGCCGCTTTATTACTATTACCAAATATTGTTTTGGCTCAAGGTAATAGCGCCGAAGATGCTTTGGGTATAAATGATCTACGCGAACAGGGCGTTAATTTGGGTAACAACGATTTAAAGGGTACTATTGCTAAAATCATTAATATTATCTTAAGTTTTTTAGGAGTTTTAGCAGTTTTAATCATCTTATTAGGTGGTTTTAAGTGGATGACTTCCCAAGGCTCAACAGAGAAAGTTGACGAAGCTAAAAAATTAATCGCTGAAGGTGTAGTTGGTCTAGTGATTATCTTTGCTGCTTACGCCATTGCCTCTTTTGTTTTGAATCAGCTTTATACCGCTACTACAGGCATAGAGCAATAAAATCGATTATAGTCTAGACTATAGTAGGTCAGTTTTGTTTGGCCTACTAGGGCGTAGATTATAAAATATGAAAAAATTATTAGCTATTTTATTATTATTACCGAATATTACTTTAGCTCAAAGTAATATTATGCAAAATTTAGATGCTGCCACTACTGCCTATAAACAAGACGTGCCATTAATGCAGGTGATTGGCAGTATCATCAAAATCTTTTTGATGTTATTAGGCACAATTTTTGTTATTTTGCTTTTATTTGGTGGCTTCAAATGGATGACCGCTCAAGGTGATCCAAAGAAAGTTGATGAAGCAAGAGATTTGATTAAAAATTCTGTTGTTGGCGTAGTTATCATTTTAGCCGCTTACGCCATTGCCTCTTTTGTCTTAAGAGAGGTTTATACCGCCACTACAGTAAATATTACAAATTAAAAATAAATCATAGTGTGTATAAAAAAATTTATGAAAAAGATTTTATTAAGCTTTTTATTATTATTGCCACTCAAAACCTTGGCTTTAGATACTGGTTTAGAGACAGCGGCTGAAGGCACAGGTTTAAAAACGATTGATTCTGTTCCTGAAGCAGCTAGAATCTTGATTAATGCAGCTTTGAGTTTATTGGGGGTAATTTTTATTATTATGATTATTTTAGCGGGTTTCAAATGGATGACAGCTTCAGGTGATCCAAAGAAAGTAGAAGAAGCTAGAGATAATATTAAAAATGCCGTGATTGGTTTAGCAGTTGTGTTAGCGGCTTATGCCATTACTTATTTTGTTTTCCAAGCTTTGGGTGTAGAAGGTTTTAATTCTAATGGTGGCGCTAATGGTGGTGGTAATCCTCCTCCAGCACAGCGATAAATAAAATTAAATAAATAAGTTAGGACACCCACGCGAAGCATAGGTGTCCTTTGTTTTGAGGAGAATTGATCAATGACGACGCCAGCGCCAGTCATTATTGCTCCTATTCTCATCTACTGGGAAGGTCCAACCGATTTTTCTCCATTGTTGACCGTCAAACCAGTTAGCGTCTTTTGGGTCGCTGTCGATTTCCAGATAGTCGCTGAATTCTTGGCCTTTATATGGGCCAGCCACAAAAGTGCCGATCAGATGTATTTTGCCAGGAGGAAAGTTTAGTTTTTGTGATGATTGACCAGGTTGCAGAATGTCAATATACACATTGTTTACCTCTCTAAACGATGCTGCCCACGGCATATAATTAGTGATGTATCCAGGCTGGAGAATTACGCCTTGCATTCGATTGTCATCGATAGAAATTTCGATGGTATTTGTCAACCAGGCATTTCTGTCGATTTCTGCAAGGACTCGTTCGCTACTCCAACCATATTCTTCATAGATTTCACCAACAACAGTGATGTAACGTTGCCGTTTGACTACCCATTGGTGACTTTTTCCTGGCTTCAGAACATGAGCCGTGGTGCCTGGGTCTTCTCTGAGCCTCACAGAGGCTACTTGTTCGAGATTGTTGGTGGCGATTACGACTACCTGATCTTTATTGTAGTCTGCATCGCCTTCATAGTGTCGTGTTGTGACACAGCTGGTCAAGAGATAGACCAGCATGAGGTAGATGGGCCAAAGATGCGTCGTTTTCATGACTCTTTCCTCTCATTTTTGAGTCTTTTGTAAGGATCGCTAAATCTTGGTATTATACTATAGATTTATGCTTTTGTCAACTATAAAAAAGCAAATCAAAAATCCCCACCAAGCATGGATACGGGGATCGGCAAATTAAGTGGCCTGTAAAGAGATGAAAACAACGATTACTTAAGTATCTTATTATGAATAAAAAATCTAGTCAACCCCGTTAGATAGCAAAATTATAAATTACTATAATGGGGTTGTTTTTTCTCTTTTTTTTTGTTAAACTGACAATAAATACTTGGGTTTATTAGTTTTAATTTTATATAATTTTGTGTGAGATTCTTCCGCCGAAGCCGGAAGAATGATATTAATAAAGAATAAATTTATGAGTGGACATTCCAAGTGGGCGACAACCAAAAGAGCTAAAGAAACAAAAGATTCAAAGCGCAGTAGCTTATTTACTAAGCTATCTAAAAACATTACGGTCGCAGCCAGAGACGGACAAGATTTAGACACAAATTTTAAACTAAGAATGGCGGTAGATAAAGCCAAGACTTTATCAATGCCAAAAGACAACATTGAACGCGCTATTAAAAGGGGCGCGGGTGTAGGAGATGGTGCTAACATTGAGCATTTAGTTTATGAGGCTTATGGCCCAGAGGGCGTAGCGCTGATTATTGAGGTTTTGACAGATAATAAAAACAGGGCGGTTTCTAATATTAAACACATTTTGAATAAAGCTAATGGTAATTTAGGCTCTGCTGGGAGTGTCTTATGGATGTTTTCACAAAAAGGCGAGCTGATTTTAAATAAAACTTCTTTAAGCGACGAAGAAGAATTGCAAATCATTGAAGCTGGTGCCGATGATATCCTCATCGAAGATAAAGTCAGAGTTTTGGTGAGCAAAGATAAGTTTGCGCATTTAAGGGATACTTTACAAGCCCAAAATTTTTCTATCGCTGATTCAAATTTGATCTACTTAGCTAAAGAGCACGTCGATGTCAAAGATGAAGATAGACTTATCAGATTACTAGATGCTTTGGATGACGACGATGATGTCGACAACGTTTATACTAATGCTAACATCTAAACAGGAAATAATTGTTTTAGGTCTAGACCCAGGAATCGCTGACACTGGCTTTGCTTTTTTGTTAAAAAATAATCAAGTCCTTACTTTACTAGAATGCGGTAGTATCAAAACAGCGAAAAATTTAAAATTAGCTGATCGTTTATTAGTCTTGGAAAGCGCTATTAAAAAATTATTAGTTAAATATCCAGTTGATTTAGTTAGTATCGAGAAATTATTTTTTGCCCGCAATGTGACAACTGGCATTGATGTCGCTCAAGCTAGGGGCGTGATCATGTTGACGGTCGCAAAAGTCGGCAAACAGATTTTAGAGTTCACCCCCTTGCAAGTAAAACAAACTTTGACTGGTTCAGGCGCCGCCCAAAAACGTCAAGTGGGTTTGATGGTCAAAACTATCTTAAAACTAGCTAAAGTGCCAAGTCCAGATGATGCCGCTGATGCAGCGGCGGTGGCTATTTGCGGGGCTTGGTTTAATCAAAAATTATCACAAGTGCAATGAAAAAATTAAAAATAGTTTCAATTTCTTCAGAACTTGATCCCTTTGTCAAAACAGGTGGTTTGGGTGATGTGGCACGTGCTTTGCCAAAAAGCTTGCATCGTCTAGGTCATGAAGTTATCGTTATTATTCCGCTTTATACTAAAGTGATTAATATTAAAAAACATAATTTGAAAGAAATTTATCCCGATGTTTTAATAAATATTGATAAAAAAAATAGTATTAAAGTAAGTTTTTGGTGCGGTGAATTGATGCCTGGTTTGCCGGTTTATTTTGTCAGATGTGATAAATATTTTGGTAAGAAAAAAAATATCTATGTTTCTTCTCGAGAGAACGCGCGATTTTATTTGTTTTCTGTAGCGGTCCTAAAGCTCGTTTCTTTATTAAAATTTAAAGCCGATATTATCCATTGTCATGATTGGTTTACTGGACTGATTCCCTATCTCAAAACAACGCGTTTTAAAGACAGCCAGACATTAAAAAATGCCGCTACTATTTTTACTATTCATAATCTTACCTATCAAATGGGTTCAAATTGGTGGGATGTGCCAGTGGAGCTAAGAGATAAGGGCAAATTAGCTTTACCAGATTTTAAGTCCGCTAGTTTAGCTCATATTAATTTTGCTAAACGCGGTATTATGTATGCTGATGCGGTAAATACCGTATCAGAAACTTATGCTAAAGAAATACTCAAGAAGAATTTTGGTCAAGATTTGCATCGTATTTTGATAAACAGGCAACATAAATTATTTGGCGTGGTCAATGGCATTGATTATTATCAGTACAACCCTAAGACTGACAAAGGTTTAGTCAAAAATTATACCGTCGAGACCATTCATCGAAAAATAGTAAATAAAAGATATTTACAAAAGCTTTATCACTTACCGATTTTAGACAGGACACCTTTGATTTGTCTCACCTCAAGACTGGTTGAGCAAAAAGGTTTTGATTTGGTGATCGAGGTCTTGCCAATTTTGTTGTCTCAAGATGTGCAGGTGATTATTTTGGGAGCAGGGGACAAAAAATATGTACAAAAATTAAACAAGTTAGCTAAAGCCCATGCTGATAAATTGATTGTTATCCCTTCTCACCAAGAAGTCTTAAAAAGAGAGACTTTAGTTTATGCGGGTTCAGATTTTTTTCTGTTGCCCTCTCGTTTTGAACCCTGTGGTATCAATCAGCTGATTAGTTTTCGCTATGGTTGTGTACCCATAGTCCGTGCTACTGGAGGACTATCTGATACCGTGATTAATTTTGATCCGAAGACTGATAAAAAGACACAAGGCAATGGTTTTAATTTTCAAAATTATAAAACTGCCGAGCTTTTAGTGGCTTTAACCAGAGCTCTGGAGACTTATCACCATCGTCAGATCTGGAAAGATTTGATCAGGCGTGGTATGTCAGCTTCTTTTTCTTGGGATTTGCCAGCCAGAAAATATTTAGAGCTTTATAAAAAAGCTAAAAGTTTTAAACAAGAACAATAAACAAGATGCCTAAAATAATTTGGGTAAATTTTTTACATATTTATCAGCCACCTTGGCAAGAAGAAGGTATTATCCATCAGACAGCTATTGAAAGCTATGATTATTTATTGACATTACTCACTAAATATCCAAACTTTACTTTTACTTTAAATATTAGCGGCTCTTTGATTGAGCAGCTACATACTTTAGAGCCAAGTATTTTAACTAAGCTACAACAAGCAGTTAAAAACAAACGTTTAGAACTCACTGGCTCTGCTTGTTATCATCCGATTTTGCCTTTATTACCAGAGCAGGAAGTGATAAGGCAAATAAAACTAAACCAAGATATTTTATTTAAGTATTTTAGAATTTTGCCACAAGGTTTTTATTTACCAGAAATGGCCTATAGTTTAGCGGTGGCAAAAATTATTAAAAAATTAGGTTTTACTTGGATAATTTTAGACCAAATTTCTACGACTGAAAAAACTAAAGCAGATATTTTATATCAAATTAAAAACTTAGGTTTAAAAGTTATTTTTAGAGAAAGAGTTTATTCACAAAATTATCCAGCCGAAATTATTTATCAAAAATTTCATAGTAAAGAAGATATAAAAGAAACTATTATCACTGCTACCGATGGCGAAATGTATGGCCACAAGCATGAAGACTGGCAAGGACACTTAGAAAAGATTTTAGTAAATAAAGATTTAGAGATTTTAACTATTTCGCAATATTTAAAAACTTTAAAACAAACACAAACTATTAGTTTGCGTGATTCGTCTTGGGAAACAAGTCTCAAAGACCTTAAACAAAATATTCCTTTTGCTTTGTGGCAAGATCCTAAAAATGCTCTTCACAAAGCTTTATGGATTTTAACAAATTTTAGTATTAGTTTAGTCAAAAAATATCCTCAAGATCAAAATTATTTTTGGGTCAGATACCACTTAGACCGTGGCTTATCCTCTTGTACTTTTTGGTGGGCCAGTGCCAAAAAAACCGGTGCTTTTTCAAGCTTTGCTTGGCATCCAGACATGGTAGACAAGGGCGTTGAGGAATTAGTTAGGTCTATTAGGTCATTAAAACAAGCCAACAGCAAAGAAAAGATCCAGGCCGAGCGTTATTATGCCAAAGCAAAAAGATTAATTTGGGAGACACATTGGCGTAAACACCGTTAGATAAATAATTGATAAATTTTTACTAAGGGCGGAGCAGTATTTATGTGTTTGTAAATATAATATTTAAAATAATTTATGGAAATTGAAGAACAAAAGAAGCGGGTAGCTTTATTAAATGATGAGGTTTTTATTAAGGATTGTTTAAATCAAAATTTGGCTAAATATTATCCGGATTTTGTGGAAGTACAAAAACTAGAATTACATGCTTACAAAAAACATATAGGTAAAACAAGCGCTGTTTTTGTGGTGGGCTACAAGTTGGATTATTTAGATAAAGCCGGGGCTATAAAAAAAATCAAATTAGTGGCCACTGGTCATTCTGACGGCTCGAGAAAAATGGCTTTTGCTAAACTAAATTATTTATATAGTCATGGCTTTGATTCCGGTAAATATTTAGTGACCAAGCCATTATTTTATTTAGAAGAAAATTTAGCTTTTGTCTATGAAGCTTCAATCGGCCATCGTTTGTTTAGTTTTTTTAAAGCTGACGAATATTTAAATTTGGGCAAGGCTATGAATTTAGCAGCCACTTGGCTGAAGAAATTACATCAATTAGAGACAAACGAGACTTTTGTTTGGCCGCAGTTTTCTATTAATAACGTCGGTTCAAGCATTAAAAATTTTTTACCAGACATTTTAGAGCAGAATTTATCTATGGGCACTAGGGTTGAAAAGATTTTGGCCAGTATTAAAAAGTATGAAACGCAATTTGATCAAAATTTAGAAGTTTGTTTGGTTTATGGAGACTACCATCCAGAAAATGTGATCTTGACTAGCCTAGAAGCCAAGCAAATCAAAATGATAGATTTTACTGATGTAGCACTTGGTGACCCCATGGTAGATATCGGCTCTTTTTTACAGCAGCTAGATTTTATGGGGCATAGATTTTTTTCTCGAGCCAAAATTAACTATGAAAAAGAGTATTTTGTCACTAGCTATTTTGGTCAAAAGTTTGAGGAAATTCCTCTAGAGTTTTTTCCTCGTATCAACCTCTATCAAGCTTGGGTGGCATTGCGTAGCGCTGCTCTTTTATTTTATATGCACAAAGACGATTCGGTGAATTTGTTATTAGATGAAGTAGAAAAATATTTAGCTTTAGTAGAGAGCGGTGAACGTAAAATCAATCTTTATTAGTTTTTAGTTTTATAAACTTTCATGTTATAATTAGCTTACCTTAAATTGTAAGCTTTTTATGTTAAATAAAAAAATAAAAATAGTATTTATTGGTGCCGAGCTTAATCCTTTGATTAAAGTCGGTGGCTTAGCTGATGTCATGGGAGCTTTGCCCAAAGCTTTGAGTAAATTAGGTGTAGAAGTGCTGATTATTTTACCCTTCTATGGCTCTTTAAACAAAAAACTTTATCCTAGTAAACTAGTAAAAGCTAATTTAAAGTTAGCAGATACAAAAATTAGCTTTGCAGTTTATCAGACTTTATTAGCTAAAACAAAAATTAAAATTTTGTTAATTAAAAATAAATTATTTGACCGCCAAGAGATTTATTTAGATCAAAACAAATTACAAGACACCGAAAGATTTGCAGCATTTTCTAAATGTGCGGTTGAAGCTATCAAGGTTTTAAATCTCAAGCCAGACTTAGTGCATTGTCATGATTGGCACACAGCTTTAGTGCCAACTATTTTAGATGAATATAGTTTAAGTGACAAAAATTTTGCGAATATTCCCACGCTATTAACGATTCATAATCTTGCTAGCCAAGGCTTAAGTACTTTAGAGTTAGTTGATTACTTGGCTTTAAATAAAAAACTAACACCTGCTCTGATGGAAGATTATTATGATGATCAGGATAAACTAGAGCTTTTAAAAATCGGTATTTTATCAGCTGACGCTATCAATGCTGTCAGTCCGACTTATGCTCAAGAAATTTTGACTAAAAAATACGGAGCTGGGCTAGAAGTTTATTTACAAAGACGTCAGAAAAATTTATCTGGCATTTTAAACGGCATTGATACTGATGTTTTTAACCCACAAACTGATAAAGCCATCGCTAAAAAATATAATGTTAATAATTTTGTAAAATACAAGCCAGTCAATAAACAGGCCTTGCAAGCAAAATTAAATTTATCAGTTTTAGATGTGCCAGTTTTTGCTTTAATTTCTCGCCTAGTATCCCAAAAAGGTTTAGATATTTTAAAGCCTTGCTGGGAAGCTTTATTAAAACAAGATTTGCAAATTATTATTTTAGGTACCGGTGAAAAAAAATACGAAGAAGAGTTTAGAATTTTAAATAAAAAATATCCAGCTAAATTTAAAGCTGTTTTAAAATTTGATGCTGATTTAGCCCAACAGATTTATGCGGGCTCTGACTTTTTCTTGATGCCTTCTAGCTTTGAACCTTGTGGCTTAGGCCAGCTGATAAGTATGCGTTATGGCACAATACCTATAGTGCGTGCTACTGGTGGCCTAAAAGATACAGTCAGACACAAAAAAACCGGCTTCGTTTTTAGTGACTATAATCATCAGGCCTTAGCTAAAGTTTGTGATTTAGCTTTAAATATTTTTCAGCAACCAAAAGCGATGCAGAAGATGATTAAGGCAGCGATGCTTCAAGATTTTTCTTGGGATAAATCATCGCAGGCTTATTTAAAACTATATAAAAAGTTAATTAAATAATTATATGCAAAGACTTACAAAATCTGAAATCCGCCAAGATTATATTCAGGAAAAATATGTTATCATCGCGCCAAAGCGTGGTAAACGCCCGCACGATGTGATTAAAGCAAGGGATTATCACAAGCCTTTAAGTACTTGTGTCTTATGCCCAGAATCTTTAAAAAATACCAAAGCTTTATATCAGATAGGCAAGGGTGAAAAATGGTCATTGAAAGTAATTGCTAATAAATTTCCAGCAGTAGCTAAAACTAATAAAAAAGCTTATGGTCAACAAGAAGTGGTGGTGGAAACTCCAGATCACACCAAAGAAATAGAGGATTTGTCTACCAAGCAAATTGCTGATTTATTTACCGCCTATCAAGTGCGTACCAAAGAGATTTCTAAAGATAAAAAGATTGAATATATTTTGATTTTCAAAAACGATGGTGGTGTAGCTGGCGCAAGTCTTCAGCATTCACATTCGCAAATATTTGCGACTGAATTTTTACCGCCACATTTATTAGACAAATCAAAAAGACAACAGGAGTATACCTTAGAACACGGCACTTGTGTGTATTGTGATGTGATAAAAAATGAGTCCAAAGGACCACGTTTGATTTGGCAAGATAAAAACATGATTGCTTTTTGTCCTTATGCCTCCATGTTTAATTATGAAGTTTGGATTATGCCCAAAAAGCATCAAGATAATATTACGGACTTATCTAAAAGTGCCAAACTCTCCATGGCTAAAATCTTAAAACATGTTTTATTAAAAATCAGTCAATTAGACTTGCCTTACAATTTTTATTTTCATCAGCTTATCAACGACGATGATCAGCACTTGTATCTCAAAGTAGTGCCTCGTGGCTCTGTCTGGGCTGGCGTGGAGATTGGTTCTGGTTTGATCATCAATCCTATTCCACCAGAAGAAGCAGCGGAGTTTTATCGAAAAGGATTATAGATTAATTAAAACAATTTTATGCCGGAAGAATATTTAGATATTATAGATGAAAATAACAATTTGACTGGTGCAAAAAAACTGCGTTCTGAAGTACACGCAAAAGGTTATTGGCACAGGACAGTACATATATATTTTTTTAGATTTCAAAATAAAGAAATTGAGGTTTTAGTGCATTTACGAGCAAAGACAAAAGACCTGCATCCAAATTGTTGGGACACGAGATTTGGCGGTCATTTAAAAAGCGGTGAAAATATAGAGATGGCTGTTGTTGGCGAAATAAAAGAAGAGGTTGGTTTGAAAATTAATTTGAGTGATTTAATTAAAGGGCCAATTAGAAAAAGAGACAATTATCCAAATAATGAGTTTACGCATGTTTATTTTTATAATTTTGATAGAGATTTAACAGAACTTAAATTTGAAGACGCAGAGGTGCAAGAAATTAAGTGGATGAAAGAGACGAGTATAGTAAAAAATCTAACTGATAATCCTAATGATTGGTCAGATAGTCTTGATGGTTTTAAAAGTGTTATCAAGGTTTTGAAAAATTTGGGTTAATTTAAAAGCGGCCCAGGGCCGCTTTTATTGTGCTATTTAATTTTTGCAAATTTA
>Ga0075911_140_pt1 | contig 12980 bp, 13 predicted proteins | sample RifGroA2_FD_68330 | JGI IMG/M metagenome (GOLD analysis project Ga0075911, IMG submission 68330) | Parcubacteria bacterium GW2011_GWA2_36_10 | reverse complement strand
TGTTATTAAATAAGAAAGGCTATTATAGTGCTGGTGCTAGGATGATTAATGGTGGTTTAGATCTAGAGATTAAAAATGGCAAAAATGATCAAAATGGTTCTGGTGTTTTTGTTTTTGGTGATGGACCGGTCGGTATTAATCACAATATAAAATATTTAGGCAATGACATTGATGTGAGTAAGTTAAAAAATATTAGCTCTTTAGTTTGGGTTATCAAGGGTGATTTGAACATCGATCCTAGTGTCACGGAAATTTCCGGTACTTTTATTGTCTTGGGTGATGGTACGCCTTGTGATGATGGGGTTGAATTTAATTGTGGCCGTTTTATTTCTGGAGCTTCTGGCAGTCAGTTAAAAATTAATGGTACAGTAATCGCCAAAAAATTTGTTTTAGAAAGAACATATAGTACTAATAGTGAGCCAGCGGAATTGTTTATCAATGATGGGCGCTTAAAAGTAAATCCGCCGGCTGGTTTACAAAACTTTTCTACTAATCTTCCAAAATTTACTTACTAATAAAAACGACCTCGAAGGTCGTTTTTATGTAGTTTCCTTTTTTTTAAAAAATGTTGTATAATAAGTATACTTAAAAAATAAAAATACTTATAAAGTATGCAGTTATTTTCCCAAGCCAATAGTTATTTGGGAGTGGATATTGGCACGGCTAGTATTAAAATTGTGGAGCTAGAAAATTATCGTGGCCAAGCTAAACTCAAGAGCTTTGGCTACGCTGATTTAAATACTAGTATTTTAAGTACGTCGACAGAAAAAAGTAATCAGTTAATTGCTGATTATATCCAAAATATTGTCAAAAAATCGCGCATGGAGTCAAATCAAGCGATTGCGGCTTTGCCTACTTTTTCGGTTTTTACTTCGATTATTTCTTTACCACCCATGCCAAAAAAAGATCTAGGTGAAGCCATTAAGTGGGAGGCGAAAAAATTTATTCCCTTGCCGATTGAGGACATGATTTTGGACTGGAAGATTTTGAATAAAAAAGATATTCAAGTAGAAGAAAGTTCCAATATTTCTGCTAATATTAGCAAATTTTTCAAAAGTAAAAAAATAGAAGAAATAAAACAGCCGGAAGAAATAGCCAAAAAAGTTGCCGATAGCACAGAGACAGAAGCCAGTTCAAATGCGAATGAAGTAGCGAATTTCATGTCAGGCGAAAAAAGTGTCATGGGAGCCAAAAATTATCGTATTTTATTGACCGCTGCTCCTAAAAATTTAGTGGCCAGATACTTAGATATTTTTAAGCGGACTAATTTGCATTTATTGAGCCTAGAAACCGAAGCTTTTGCACTATCTAGAGCTTTAATCGGTAATGATATTAGCAGCGTGATGATAGTAGATATTGGCTCAAATAATACCGATATCTGTGTGATTGAAGGGGGTGTGCCGATTTTAAATAGAGGCATTGATGCGGGTGGTAGTGTGATCACTAAAGCGATTATGAACAGTATGAATGTCAATCTAGACCGAGCAGAACAATTCAAACGAGATTTTGGTTTGATGTCAGGAGCGAATCGTTCAGTCCCAAATACTATTCAAAATGCTTTAAATCCGATGATCAATGAAATAAAATATGTCTTTGATCTATACCAAAGACAGGGTAATGCCAAGATTGAAAAAATAGTTTTAGCTGGTGGTAGTAGTTTTTTACCAAATTTACCGAGTTATTTAGCGCAACTATTGAATTTACCAGTCATTATCGGTGATCCGTGGGATAGGATAGTTTATCCGATGGATTTAAAACCGGTCTTGCAAGAAATCGGGCCAAGGATGGCAGCTTCCATTGGTTTAGCGATGCGAGATATTTAAAATAATATGCCAAATGATAATATAAATTTGATGCCAGAAAATTTGCGCCAAGATGAGCAAAGTCTTTTGGCTAAAAAAAATAATCAACCAGCACCAAATGTTTTGTCTACGCCAATGTCAAACACTGCTCCGGTGACAAATGATCCCAGCGGTAGTGCGGGGGATTCTTGGTTACATAAATCTCCGCCAGTCGCAGCAGTTGTCAATGAAATAAAAACACCAGAGCCACAGGTCAGAGAAGATAACGGTGGTTTTAAGCTAGCTAGTCAAACAGCTGCGGTGACTAACGGTGGTGCTTTTCATCAGCCAGAAAAAATCATTCGGGCTCGTTTTGTCGAGGATGCTAGTGGAGTAGATTTGGTGCCACAATTATCCAAAGTAAAATCTTGGAAACAAATTGGTAGTTTGGCAGTAATTACTTTGGTGGCTGCTTTGGGTATAGTGGTAGTCTTTTGGTTTGGTTTATTGACTTGGAATACAAGCTTGACTTCGATTGGTCAGCGTACTAATGAAAATATCCAAGATACTGAAAATGCTTTGGCTAAATTTGAAGACAGCGTGAAGCGTATTAATGAGACTGGCCAAGAAATTCAGCGTGTTTATGATTTATTAAATAAACATATTTATTGGACGAACTTTTTTGCTTTGTTAGAAAAATATACCTTGCCAGAGGTCAAATTCAGTGGTTTTGCAGCGACCAATAGTGGTGCCTTGACTTTGAATGCCACTGCCCCAGACTATGCTACCATGGCCAAGCAATTAAAAATATTACAAACCGAACAAGCCAAAGAATTCGTGACAGAAGTAGATATTTCTGGAGGCACAAAAAATGATATGGGTGTCACTTTTTCTATCTCTTTAGTCTTAAATCCAGATTTATTTTATTATCAAACAAATAAATAAAATAAAAATTATATTATAAAAAACTTTATGGCCAGTCAAAATGAAATAAAATTTGAGCAGCCCTCACCATTGCTGTTGTTAGCGAATCAAAATATGTGGATGATTTTAGGAGCTATTGTTTTGGTGATTTTGACGCTTGGTTATTTTTTTGTCTTACAGCCACAAATTTCTAGTATTGTGAGTAGTAATGATAGTTTGAATGCAATCAACGCCAAAGATAAAGCAGCTCAAGATCTGGCTGTGAATATAGAGGCTTTGACGAAGAGTTTTAGCACCCTAGAAGCTAGTCGTAATAGTGACTTGAAAAAATTACATTCGATTGTTCCCCAAGGTGAACAATTAGCCGAACTATTTGTCTTGGCAGAAAAGTTAGCCCAAAGACGAGGCATGGTCTTAAGTTCAATCGATGTCACTAGTTTGGTAGAAAAAGCAGAAAAAAAAGAAGCGCCCAAGACAGAGGCCACAACGCCAGTCATTAATGATCAAGGTTTACAAGCTTTATCGATCAATATGGTAGTAGCGCAAGCTGTGGCCGATCCGACGGTTGATGTTTATACAGAGTTTAAAAGTTATTTGGATGATTTAGAAAGCAATGTGCGTTTATTAGATATTGAGTCTGTTTCTTTCTCTGGTGCCGAAGGTGGTTTGCTAGCGATGAATTTTACTATTAAGACTTATTTTGCACCAATTATAAAATAATTTTTATGGATAAAAAAAATCAACATTTAATAATTTTATTAGTCTTAGCCGCTGTGGTTTTAGTAGTTGGCGCTTGGCTATTATTTAAATATTTACCAAAAAAAACAGTCACGACTACTAGCAATGATTTAGAAGCGGCCGTGAAAATTGAAAATATTAAACGTTTAGCTGAACAGGATTTGAAATTTTTTCCTTTAGACGGTGACGATGTTTTAGAGCAGCTAGAAAAAACCGGCCAATATCAGGGTTTGACTTTAAATATCGATACTACAATTGATTTATATAATCCTGGCAATGCTTTTCCTTTTGGCACAGCTGATAGTGCGCCAGTAGTTGAACAATAATATAATTATGACAACTAATGAAGTCTTAAAAATATTAGATTTTTTGAATCAAAAAAAATTGCTCACTGTCGAGCAGTATGATGAATTAAAAGCTAAAACTTTTGCAAATTTTGCGGAAGCCGAAAAACAAATTCGTCGCCGAGTATTGGTTTCAGATGAAGATTGGACGCAGAAGGCAAAAATATTGAAGTTGGCTTGACTGATCCGAGCAGTTTGAAAGCCATGGAAGCGGTCAATTTTTTGGCGCGTAAAAATGGTTATTTGGCTAAATTTTTTATCATTTCCGAAGACTCTTATCGTTCGGCTATCAAACAATACGAGACTTTGGGTGAAGAGGTGGGAGCGGCTTTAGATACCGCGGAAGCAATCTTTGCGCCAAAAGATCAAAGCCTAGACGACGAAGATGGCAAGGGTTTTTCCGAGGTGATCAAGTCAGCCCCGGTCTCCAAGATCGTATCTGTGGTTTTGCGTCATGCGATTGAAGGCCGAGCTTCTGATATTCACATTGAGCCAGTAGGAAATCAAAGTAAAATTCGTTATCGTATTGATGGTCAATTGCACACCACCATTGTTTTGCCGATTTATGTCCATTCAGCCTTGATTTCTCGTATCAAAGTGATGGCCAATTTAAAAATTGACGAAACTCGTATTCCGCAAGATGGTCGTATTCGTATCAAAATTCACAATAAAGACGTCGACTTCCGTATTTCTACTATTCCTTTGATGGGGCAAGAAAAAGTCGTAATGCGTATTTTGGAAACCCCGGATAAAGCTCCAACTTTTGAAGAGCTGGGTTTCATGGGCGATCATGCTAAACGAGTAGCTGAAGCCATCGAAAAACCAAATGGCATGTTTTTGGTGACTGGGCCAACTGGTTCAGGTAAATCTACTACTTTATTTGCGGCTTTATCAGTTTTAAATAAAGAAGATGTAAATATCACCACCCTAGAAGATCCAGTGGAGTATTATGTGCCAGGCGTGAATCAGTCGCAGGTCAGGCCAGAAGTAGGTTTTACTTTTGCGACTGGTTTAAGAGCTTTATTAAGACAAGATCCGAATATTATCATGGTGGGAGAGATTCGAGATAATGAAACAGCCGAACTGTCTATTCATGCTGGTTTGACTGGACACTTTGTGTTATCCACGCTTCACACCAACGATGCTTTAGGTGCTATTCCGCGTATGTTTGATATGCATATTGAGCCATTTTTATTAGCTAGCACTTTGAATGTCGTGATTGCCCAACGTTTGGTGCGAAAAATTTGTGAAAAGTGCAAGGAAGAGGAAAAATTACCAGATAATATTTTTGCTAAAGTCACCAAAGATTTAGATAAAATTCCAGCCAATGCTTTTTATGGTGGTGCAAAACATGGTGTGTATAAATTTTTTCATGGCAAAGGCTGTGCGCAGTGTAATGACACTGGCTACAAAGGACGTATTGCTATTGTTGAGACGATAGATATCACCAAAACCATGAAGGATATTATTGCCAAGGGTTTTGATCGTAGTTTGGTAGAAGTAGAGTTAGCTAAACAAAATTTTATTACCATGGATCAAGATGGCTTGATCAAAACTTTAGCAGGCTTAACTTCGATCGAGGAAGTATTAAGAGTAAGTAAAGAATAAAATAAAGTGGTGTAAAAAACAATGTTATGGCAAACGCAAGAATTTTAGTAGTAGAGGATGATGAGTTTTTATTGTCCATGTATCAGACTAAATTAAGTTTAGAAAATTTTGAAGTCATGACCGCCCTCAATGGTTTGCAGGCCGTTAAAACAGCACAAAAAGAATTACCGGATTTGATTTTGTTGGATTTAAATTTGCCAGAAATGAACGGTTTTGAAGTCTTAGAAAATTTAAAGTTTCAAGAGCAAACCAAAAATATTCCGGTGCTAGTTTTGACTAATTATTCCCAAAAAGAAGACATAGATAGATGTTTTAAATTAGGGGCTAAAGACTATTTGATTAAGGCACATTTTATTCCTTCTGAAGTAGTAGAGAAAATTAAAAAGATTTTAAATAAATAATTCAGCATGTCAGCCACCGAAACTTTATTGATCAATAAAATTTTAAATTTAGCCGCTGAGCGTCGTGCTTCAGATGTGCATTTGACAGTGGGGAATTATCCGGTTTTAAGGATTGATGGCAAACTAATCACCTTGACTAACGAGTCAGTTTTGACACCAGATTTTCTTTGGGGCATGGCTGATAGTTTTTTGAGTGAAACTGATAAAAAATTATTAGAAACACAAAGAGAGATAGTGACGGTTTATTCTTGGGCGAATCGGGCTCGTTTTCGGGCTCGGGTTTTTTTTCAAAAAGGCTATGTCGCTCTTTCACTGCGTTTAATTCCACAATTGATTCGTTCACCTAAAGACTTGGGTTTACCGGATGCTATTTTACAGGCTATTACTCAAGAAAAAGGTTTGATCATTATCAGTGGTCCTTTTGGCTCTGGTCGTACTAGTACGGTGGCGTCATTATTGGAAACTCTGAATCGTAACAAAGGCTTACATATTCAGACATTAGAAAAACCAATTGAATATTTATTGGCTAACAATCAGTCTATTATCGAGCAGAGAGAAATAGGTAAGGACACAGCCAGTTTCCGGCAAGGTTTGCTAGATATTTTAGATGAAGATGTCGATGTGGTGGTCTTGTCGGCCATGAATGAAGAGGGCATAGAAGAATTGATACTAGAAGCAGCGGAGAGTGGTAAACTGATCATGGTTATCATGGACGCTGACACTGTTATTTCGGCTTTAGAGCGTTTTATTAGCAATATTGAGATAAGTAGGCGAGCTTGGGGTCAAGCGGTCTTGGCGCAAGTTATGTTGACCGTAGTAGCACAAAGATTATTGCCTCGTATAGGTGGTGGTTTGCGCTTAGCTTGTGAAGTTTTGACCTCGACAGCAGCGGTGCAATCTATTATTAAAGAAAACCGTTTGTCGCAATTAAATAGCATTTTACAAACTTCTCGTGAAGAGGGTATGCTGAATTTAGACAAAGCTTTATTAGAGCTAGTGCGTTTAGGTGAGGTCAATGCCAATGAAGCAGCTGAACAAGCCATTGATAAAGAAGCCTTTAAGCGTAATTTTAAATAAACAATATGCCTGTATATAAATATCGTGCACGAACTCAATCTGGTGGCATCTCCAATGGTAGTGTGGAAGCAGCCTCTGAACAAGCAGCCATCGAGCTTTTAGAAGATAAAGGTTTAGTAGTTTTGTCTTTATCAGCTGGAGCAGGTGGCGCTAAAAAAGGTTTTAATATCAATTTAGGCGGTGTCAAGGCTAAAGACATCGTGATTTTTTCGCGTCAATTATCCGTCATGGTGTCAGCTACCGTGCCGATCGTGCAGGCTTTAAAGATTTTAGCCCAGCAAACAGTTAACCCAGTTTTTATTGAGAAAATTTTAGAAATGGCTAATGACGTGGACGGTGGTATGAAGCTGTCTTTTGCCATGGCTAAACACGAGAAGATATTTAGTCGTTTTTATGTCGCTATGGTAAAGTCTGGTGAAACCTCTGGCCAATTAGATGATGTTTTGCAGTATTTGGCTGATCAGATGGAAAAAGACTATGATTTGATTTCGCGCATCAAAGGTGCCATGATTTATCCGGTTTTTATTATTTGTGGCATGGTAGCAGTTGGTTTTTTGATGATGGTGTTTGTGGTGCCAAAGATGACAGCCATGTTGATCGACTCTGGGGCCGAATTACCATTTTTGACTAAAATTTTAGTAGGTGTGTCTGATTTTATGGTCAGTTTTTGGTGGTTAATTATTGGCTTGGCAATTGGCGCTTTTGTGCTATTTAAGCTTTGGGTGCGTAGTAGTATGGGTAGAATCACCTGGGATACCGCTAAAGTCAAAGTGCCGATTTTTGGGCCTTTATTTCAGAAAATTTATATCGTCCGTTTTGCGCGCTCTTTTGCGACCTTGACCAAAGGTGGTGTGCCGGTTTCTTCAGCCTTGAAAATTACGGCTGAAGTCGTAGATAACGAAGCTTATAAGAAATTAATTTTAGATACTATTAAAGAAGTAGAAGATGGCAACTCGGTCGCTACTTTATTTAATAAGTCAGACTTAATGCCTAAGATGCTTTCACAGATGATGAGCATCGGTGAACAGACTGGTAAACTAGATGCTATTTTAGAAAAGTTAGCTGATTTTTATACGCGTGAAATTGATAATTTAGTTAACGGTTTAACAGCTTTGATAGAGCCGATGATTTTGATCGTCATGGGTGTCGGTGTCGGCGGTATGGTAGCGGCTATTATGTTGCCGATGTTTAAAGTAGCCCAGAGTATCAGTTAATATGTGGAAACAATTATTTAAGAAAAATTATATTTTTGTGTACGGCTTATTTTTTCTAAGCCTACTTTTTTATTTGGCTTTTACCAAAATCGGTGGTGATGGAGATTTTTGGTGGCTGATGGCTTTGGGTAGGCATTGGTGGGAAACAGGGCAGGTTACCAATTATGACATGCTGTCGCATACTTTTCCGCATGGCTATTTTTGGAACCACAGTCGTTTATTTGACATCATTGTTTACGGTTTATTTGCTTGGGGTAAATATTTAGCTTTAGATATTTTCAGATTTTTTTTGTTTATCGGCACGTATTTTTTCCTCTACAAAACAATAAGTTTACCGGCAATTCCCGCGGACGCGGGAATTGGGAAAAGTCTTGGCAAAAATAGGCATAATATTTTGGTGACTTTTATTATGCTAGCGTTAACACTGTGGTTTTTAGCTGATCGCTTATTATATCGCCCAGAGCTATTTTCTATGTTATTATCGGCTATTTTGTTATTTTTATTATTTAAAGATAAACAAAAAGCTAGTAAATTCACCTGGCTAGTGCCAATTTTGCAGCTGATTTGGGCAAATTCTCATGCGGGTTTTGTCTATGGCCTAGCCATGATCGGCATTTTTTTCGGGGCTGAAGTTATCAGGTCTTTATTAAGACATCGAGATAATACCTTAGAAATCATTAAAGACAAAAGATTAAAAAAATTAGTTTTAATTTTTATTTTATCAATTTTAGCTACTTGTCTTAATTCTTATGGCTGGCAGATTTATGTTTTGGCTTATAAACTTACCTTGCCACAAGAAGCATTATCTGGCATTGCTGAATGGGGTAAATATTCTTGGCAAAATTTATTTAATTTTTTAAATCCTTTAGCAATTTTATTTTGTTTAAGTATTTTAGTCTTAATTTTTAAAATTTATCAGCTAACTAGAAGTACCCCCACTGTCGCTTCCGCCTGCCTTGCTGGCAGGCAGGCGACATCTCCCCTAGATCCCCGCGTAGGCGGGGAAGGGGGAGACCGAGAGGGGGTACTTATAAAATTACAGCATTATCCTTCCGCATACGCGGAGAATTGGGTAGTCTGAAGTTTAAAGTATTTTTACATTTAGTTTTAATTTTTGTTTTTGTTTTAATCACTTATAAATTTGTTCAACAACCCTTTGGTTTAGATGCTAAATATACTAGATATCCTAAACAAGCTACGAAGTTTATTTTAGAGCAAAAATTACCCGGCAAGATGTTTAATGAATATTTAGATGGTGGTTATTTAGCCTTTTGGCTTTATCCTAGCTACCAAGTATCTATTGATGGTCGAACACCAAATCTATATACCAATGATTTTTTTTGGCGCTATGGTAATTTAGACAAGCAAAATATTAGAGTAAAAATATTGAGTGATTACGAGATTAATTTTATTGTTTGGCCACGAAAAAGTGAATTTAATCAAGTGCTGTGGAGCGATAAAAATTGGCAACAAATTTATTTTGATAATTTATCGGTGATTTATTTAAAGAAAAAAGAGGAAAATAAAGCCTGGTTAGATAAATTTGGCTATAGTTTTATGTCATCTTTTTATGATGAAAAATCTTTAAAACAGGTATGTTCAGAAGCTAATCTCAAAGAAACGCCAGAGCTAAAAAATAATTTAATCAAAGAATTAGAACGAGCCATTAGTTTAAAATTGGATATTGCAATTTATTATCAAGAATTGGCTCTGGTTTATCAAACTTGTCAATTTCAAGAGCAAGATTTAGATAAAATAAAAATTAATTTAGAGCAAGCTTTAAAATTAAAGCCGGATGATCAGCAACTTAATTATCAATTAGGTTTTGCTTATTTACAGCTCAAAGATAATGAGAGAGCTTTAAAATATTTTAAGCAAGCCGGGGAATCTAGACCAGTTTTAGTTGGCCTGGGAACTGCTCAATATAATCTTGGTCAGTATAAAACTGCTTTAAAAACTATGCTGAAAGCTAGAAAATTGCCTGGTGTTTTAGATAATAAGTACTATCAGACTTTGGGAAGAATTTATTATCAGCTAGATCAAAATAAAGAAGCGATAGAATTTTTTCAACGTTATTTAGACTTGACGCAAGATTTGACAGCGGAAACTTATATAGATTTAGCCTGGGCTTATCATGATGATGGCGATGTACAGAACGCTAAGGTATATTTAGGTATAGCTTTAGTGAAAGATAATACTTACCCACAAGCGCAGGCTTTACAAGAATTGATTGGCGACTAAAAGAAAATGTGCTATAATTATTTTAGTTTAATTATTAAAATCCCGAGCAGTTTTTTATAGGCTTTAGAGCTTTGAGATCTCAAGCTTTAAGATAAAAATTGTTTGAAATAAAGAGGGGAGGTGCAAAAATGAAAAATAAAAAAGGTTTTACTTTAGTTGAGTTGTTAGTTGTGATTGCCATCATCGGTATTTTGTCCTCGGTGGCAGTGGTGAATTTAAACTCTGCTCGTGACAAAGCCAAAAGAGCCGCTGTATTAGCTTCATTATCTGGTCTTGGGCCAGCTATTCAACTTTGTTTAGATGAATCAACGACAGCCAATTTATTTAATGTTTTGTTAAATGATGGCTCTGCTACTGCTGTTGATATATGTAGTGACGCAGATATTACTACAGATTGGCCAAAAATTAATCAACATGGATTTAATTATGATAATTCAGTAATTGACGCTAATCCTACAGCTGGCACATGGGCTTATAAAGCAGTAGCTGATAGTACCACTTTAGCCAATATTAACTGTACTCAAGCTGGTTGTAGTTAAAATTTAATTTAAATTTTTAAAACCCACCATTTGGTGGGTTTTATTTTTGATAAAATTTTGTCTTCGTGTTAAGATATTAAGTATGGAAAAAGTTAGTATTATTATCCCAGTTTTTAATGAAGAGGATAATTTAGAGTTATTATTAGCTAAACTACAAGTTTTGACAGATTTTGAGTGGGAAGCTATTTTTGTCAATGATGGCTCGAAAGATCAAAGTGCGGAGATTTTGGACGAGTTAGCTATTAAAGATAAAAGAGTTAAAGTTATTCATTTTTTAAGAAATTATGGCCAAACTGCCGCTATGGCCGCTGGTTTTGCACATACACAATATGATATTGTGGTGCCTTTGGATGCAGATTTACAAAATGATCCAGCGGATATCGTCCATCTGCTAGCTAAAATGGCTAAAGGCTACGATGTAGTCTCTGGCTGGCGTAAAGACAGACAAGATGCGACTTGGACTAGAGTTTGGCCCTCAAATTTAGCTAATTCTCTCATTTCTTATATTACGGGCGTAAAATTGCATGATTATGGTTGTACACTGAAAGCTTATAAAAAAGAAATATTACAAGAGGTAAAACTTTATGGAGAAATGCATCGCTTTATACCTGCTTATGCGGCTTGGCATGGTGCCAAGGTGACAGAAATAGAAGTGAAACATCATCCGCGTATTCATGGCCAAACTAAGTATGGTTTAGGTAAAACTTTTCGAGTTATTTTAGACTTGTTAGTAGTGAAGTTTTTGATGGATTACTCCACTCGGCCAATGCATTTTTTTGGCTTAGCTGGTTTTTATAGTTTATTAGTTTCTTTTATTGCTGGTTTTCTGGCGGTTTATTTGCGTGTCGCTGGTTTACGGCATTTTTCGGCTACGCCATTGCCACTATTAACCGCTATTTTTTTCTTACTCGGCATTCAGTTTATTTTGATGGGAATTATCGCGGAAATATTAATGCGTAATAGCTATGAAGGACAAAATAAAACAACTTATAAAATAAAAAGTAAGATAAACCTTGATGATCTTAAATAACTTTTTAAATTTATTAAAAAAAATACCCATTGATTTAGGCCAGGCAAATACGAATACGAATTTACGTACTACTACCAAAGGTAAATTAATTGCCTTAAATTTAGTGCCAGAGGGTGTTGGTAAAACTGCTTTAGACGTTGGCTGTCGTGAAGGCCATCAGAGTAAATGGCTAGAGCACAAAGGCTATCAAGTGACTTCGATTGATCAAGAAAAAGTTTACGAGCAATGTCAGATTGTAGATATTAATGATGGCTTACCATTTGTTGATAATTCTTTTGATTTAATCTGGTGTAGTGAAGTCATCGAACATCTAATTAATCCTGTAAAAACTATCGAAGAATTTGAAAGAGTTTTAAAGCCTGGCGGCAAAATGATTTTAACGACACCAAACTCCTATTTTATTTTAATGAACATTTTGCATTTATTTGGTTTAAGTCCACAAAAATTGCAGAATATAGATCATAAACAATTTTTTCACTTCAAAGATATTAAAATTTTATTTCCCGAAGCGAAAATTTATGGTTTTTTCCCTTATTTTTTATGTCGTTTTAAAATTACTAGCTTAGTCGGTTTATTATCACCAACTTTTGTGATTGAAAAAGCTAAAAAAGCTATCCCCAATTAAGTTTTTGTGTTATCGCCCAAAGGGCGACCACCCTGTGGGCGGTAATATTCCATAAATGATGAATGTATTGTATAATATAAACATATCCGCTATTCAGCGGAATAAATAAAAAACAAAATGAAATTAAATTTTAAACAAAGTTTTGGCTTTACTTTGGTTGAGCTTTTAGTGGTGATTGCTATTATTGGTATTTTATCCTCCGTAGCGGTAGTGAATCTTAACTCTGCTCGAGACAAAGCTAAACAAGCAGCTATTCGAGAAACTTTGGCTAGTTTAAGAACAGTAGCGATTTTATGCTTTTCTAATAATGAAAATATACAAGGTAATGGCCCACCAGAAGATTGTGATGGGTTAACTATTTCTCCAGACCCATCATCTGCAGCACCATTATGTCCAAGCGTAGATCAAGTATGGCCAGAATTGCAGAGTGTTGTCACTGGTTGGAGTTGGAGTGGGTG
>Ga0075911_129_pt1 | contig 14327 bp, 20 predicted proteins | sample RifGroA2_FD_68330 | JGI IMG/M metagenome (GOLD analysis project Ga0075911, IMG submission 68330) | Parcubacteria bacterium GW2011_GWA2_36_10 | reverse complement strand
GTTTTTCTTAAATGCCATAATGCTAACAATATAACAAAAATAAGGCTATTTGGCAATCTAAAAACTAGATTAGACTTTTTGGCAAAAAGACTCTATAATTAAAGCCGAAAAGTGAAACCACCAAAATAAAAACAAAATTTGGTAAAACTCTATCTTGTGTGCTATAATATTTTTAAGCACTACATCTAGTGTTGTGCCGCAAAATTAGCCAAAATATATATTAAGGCTTTTTATTTTACTAACAAATTCAAACAAAAAATCTATGCTCAAGCAAATCGTCAAACGCAATGGTCAAAAAGAAAACTTTGATCAACACAAACTTGTCCTCTCTTTGAAGGCTGCTTTACAATCAGCTGGTTTGGAAGCCGAAAATAAAGCGGAAAAACTGACGGATGATATTATCCGGTATTTAGAGGAAAATTTTGACGCTGAATATCTATCAGCTGACGATGTGCGTACGGCCGTTAATATCATCTTATTGGATAATGAATTAGCCTCGGCCTCGAGTGCTTATTTTAAATCCCGCTCCCACCACCAAAGTCTAAATTTGCAAGCAAGTGGCGAAGTCAAAAAAATCAAAAAGCGTGACGGCACTATTGTTGATTTTGATAAAGCCAAGGTTTTTAATGCTATCCAAAAAGCGGGCCTAGCGACTGGAGAGTTTGATGCTCAAGAAGCCCAAAAATTAGCTGACATTGTCTTAAGTGTTTTAGAGCATAAGTTTGACGGCAAAATCATCCCGAAAAAAAGCGAGATTAGAGTACGGCAAAGAAGTGACTTGCCAAGAAGTCAAAGACTTGGAAACCAAAAATATTTTCTTAAGCAAACAAGCCAAACACATCTTGAATCAATCAGTGAACTTTGACACTTTGGGTAGAATCATTTTTTTGGATAGATATTCGATCAAAGAAAAAAAAGATGATATCGAAACTGGTGATTTAGTCATCGTCATCACCAAAGAAGATCGTAAGTATCCAAAAAAAGATCTTGGTGTGATCAAAAAAATGCTAGACGACGGCCGAGTAGTCTTACACATGGTGACTGGCATCTATGCAGATCAAGAAAATAATTTTGAATTCACTCAAGAGCTACGCAAATGCGATAAGCCGATCGAGTCCATCGACGATGCTCATCGTCGTGTCGCTAAAGCCGTGGCCAGTATGGAAAAAACTGACGAGAAAAAAAGCCAATACTTGGAAGAATTTTTTGAACAACTAAATAAAAAATATATCCAGCCGGCTGGTCGCATCATGACAGGGGCTAATGTCGATGGCAAAGATCACTACACTGGCAATCTGACTTTATTTAATTGCTACGTCATCCCAAACCCAGCCGACTCCCGCCGTGGTATCATCCAAGACACACTTTATCAGATGGTGGAAATCATGTCTCGTGGCGGTGGTGTAGGGATGTCATTGAGCGCTTTACGCCCACACTACGCCTATGTCAAAGGTGTCCATGGTAAATCTTCAGGCTCGGTTTCCTGGGGTGGCCTCTTTTCCTATACTACCGCGCTGATTGAGCAAGGCGGCTCCCGCCGAGGGGCTTTGATGCTAATGCAATGGGACTGGCATCCTGATGTGCTAGAGTTCATCGAAAGTAAAACTCAAGTGGGCATGATCGAAAATGCCAATATCTCGGTCATGATTTCTGATGACTTTATGACGGCCTTAAAACATGATCAATACTGGAATCTAGAATTTCCTGACTATGAAAATCCGACTTATTCAGAAATCTACCATCAAACTTGGGCTGGTGATTTACAAGCTTGGAAAAAAATGGGCTACCCAACCAAAGTATATAAGACTATTAAAGCCCGCGAACTTTGGAATAAAATCATCGCTTCTGCTCACAAATCTGCTGAACCGGGCATCGTCTTTATGGAGCGCTATAACAAATTATCCAACTCTTATTACTTTAATAAAATCATCGCTACTAATCCTTGTGGTGAACAAGGCTTACCGGGCTGGGGCGTCTGTAATCTTGGACATTTATATCTTGCTTCTTTTGCGGAAAATATCGGTGAAGATGCCACTGGTCCAGTCTATAAAATGAATTGGGATGCTTTAAAAAAGTCTGCCCGCCTCCTCACTCGCTTTTTAGATAATGTCATCGACCTTACTCCTTATCACTTCAAAGAAAATGAAGACAATCAAAAATCAGAGCGTCGTGTCGGCGGTGGCACTTTGGGCTTAGGTGAATTGTTGATTAAATTACGCATGCGCTATGGCTCGGATGAATCACTAGAGTTCATCGACAAAATATATAGCGCTATCACCCAAGAGATGTATAAAGCTTCCGCCGATCTTGCTCAAGAAAAAGGTGCTTTCCCTAAATTTGAGGCCGATAAATTTTTAGAATCTGGCTTTATGAAAACTATGCCTGATGAGGTACGCAAGGCTATCCGCGAAAAAGGTATTCGCAATGTCACCTTGACCACTCAAGCCCCGACTGGCACCGTCGGATCGATGCTCGGCAGAATTTTTTGTCTCTGCCATGGACTTAAGTCCGATGGATCACATCAAAGTCCAGGCAGCTGTACAATGTTGGACTGACTCCTCTATTTCTAAAACTGCTAACGCTCCAGCTAGCTTCACAGTCGAAGAAACAGCCGAACTTTATGAAAAAGCCTACGAGCTAGGCTGTAAAGGTGTGACAATTTATCGCGATAACTCTCGCACCGAACAAGTACTCTCTACTTCCGCTGATACTGAAAATAAAAACATGTCTTACAATGGTCCTTCGACGGGTTCAGGATCTTCGACAAGAGGAGTAATAGAATCTAAAACAAAGATCATTGCTTTTGCCGATGAAAAAAAAGTAGAGATTCCGGAAATGCAAAACCCTCACCAACACTTTGAACCTGCCAAAGAGTCTACTGCAGAGCCTACAGTGGCCCCAGACGTCAACTACGGCTCCAACGTTGGAAACATCTGTCCCAACTGCAAACAAGGCGTGATGGTCAAATTAGGAGGCTGTACAGAGTGTAGTAAACAATGCGGATTTAAGGGCTCATGTGACATGAAGTAATTAACCACGACCTTCCAGGTCAATCGACCTGGAAGGTCGGTTATTAAACTTGACTCCGCCTCGCGGGAGTTTACTAGAAATTTTTAGAGAAAACTTATAGAATATAATATATGAAAACATTAATTCTCAGCTCCAAGGGACAATTTATCACGCCTGATAATGTAGATCGTTTTTTACCCAAAAAACTGAGTGCCTGTAAAATAGCCTACATCATTACTGCTTCTCAAAAAAGTATTAACCCAGATTATCTTGAAATCCACCGCAAAAAAATGGATGAACTACATCTCTCTTATACTGAGATGGATATTGCCGGAAAAAATGAAGCTGAATTAGAAAAAATGTTTAGTAGTTATGACATTATATTAGTAGGTGGCGGTAATACTTTTTATTTATTGAAAGCTGTCCGTGAAAGTGGCTTTGAAAATGTCATCAAAAAACTTATTGCCAAAGGAGTTGTTTATATTGGCTCAAGCGCTGGAGCATATATTGCCTGCCCCTCAATAATAATGGCCACTTGGACTCAACGTAATCCTGATAGATACAATATTACAGAATATACTGGCATGAATTTAGTGCCTTTTCTCATCAATGCTCATTATACGCCAGATGAATTAGAATTTTTAAAAGAAAAAACAAAAAATTTACCATACCCCTTACATACTTTAAATAATGAACAGGCCTTAGTTGTTCAAGATGAAAAAATTCAACTTATCGGCAAAGGAGATAATTTGGTATTATAAAAAATTAAAATAAACTTATGAAAACAATTTTAGTGGACGCAATCAATGCTTTCGTCATTAAAAATCATGGAATTTTTGATGAAATGTATAAAATGCTGGAGCAATATCCAAATAAAAAAATAATATTAACTGGAGCAAATGATGAACAAATGAAAATGTTCGGTCTAGATAATATGCCTTACGAAGTATTTACACTGAAGCATACTCCTGAAAAAACTGACCCTAAATATTATGAAGTAATGCTCAAACATTTTAATCTTTACATAAAAGATGTAATTTATTTTGAAAATGATGAAGAGGCTGTCAAAAGTGCTAAATCAGTTGGCATAACAGCTTATCACTATGATAAAGACAAAAAAGATTTAGTGGCTTTGAAAAATTTTATTGATACTAATTTGTCAGCAAATTAATCCCCCTTAACTCCCGCCTCGCGGGTTTATCATAACTAATATTTTATGAAAAACAAAACAAAAAATAAAATACCTAAAGAAAGAATGTTTAACATTCAAAGTGCCTACATGTTTCTTGTATTAGCGCTTGCATTAGGCTTTGCGGCAAATTACCTAAGTGCTTATTTTTATGACTTTACAAAAGAAAATAATACAAGTGATTTCCATATCAAAATAGCTCTTATACTTTTATTAGGTTCTTTGTATATGGTTCATAGAGAAATAAAAAAACTTGAGAAATAATCCCCCTCTTTAACTCCCTGTCCCGGGTTTATCCCGGGAGAGTTTGCTAACTCTTTTTAGAGAAAATAAAAAGACTGGTTATTTGGGAAACCAGTAAACCCATTGTTGATATGTACAACTTACTCCTGTTCAACCTCAACTTCCGGCGACTCGAAAGCGTTCTCCATCGCCGACCAAAGGTCTGGACCTTGTCCCGTCTTGGTGATGTGATACATCCAGGAATCAGCGTCCCCACTTTCTTTGCCTTCGGGACAACTGACAACCTTGATTGATACACACGGCTCACCATTCGGGAAATTGGATGGAACGATGTGATAGGTATAGCCGCGATGATCCCACGTTGCAGGCTGACCAGTTCGCAACACTTCATCCAAAATGTCCTGTGGTAGTGTTACCCTGACCAGACCACTGAGCTGAAAAACGACAACACCGGAGACGAGTCCCCACGCATCAAAGGTACGCCCAGCGAGAAGCCAACAATCAAGCGGACTGCTTGCAGTTGAGCTTCTTGTAAGGTAATGCATTTTTGTACCGCTGTCACCATAGACCTCTGCATAAGGCCTGTGACCAGCACCCCAATCTTCATTTGCGTGTGCTAACGCATCTTCTACTTGCGGGTGCTCACCGTAGCCCAGAAGCTCCTCGTCCTTTTTGATCCTGATGACTCGAAGTCCACCACCAGAAAGGAATGCGTGCAGACGACAGCCATCACGCAACGCTTGGTTGATCCCCAGAAGTTCCACTGGATCCTCCATTGGTTAGATTGAATTTTAGAAGTAATGACACAAATTAAGTGTCAAATTACCATAATATATATTTAATAATTTGTCAATAGTTAACTTTATGCCCACAAAACAACGCTCAGCTGTAATAATCTTAAAAGAAGATGAAATTCTTTTAATGCGTCGCAATAAATTTGGTGAAAAATATTTTACTATCCCTGGCGGGACCATAGAGCCAGGAGAAGATCCAAAAGAAACTGCTATCCGAGAAATCAAAGAAGAAACAAATTTAGATATTGTTTTGGATAAACTATTATGTGAAATAAAAGACGAATATCACCACGGCTATTATTTTTTAGCCAAGAGCTTTAGTGGTAAAATTAAACTTGGTAGCCCAGAACTAGCAAGACAAGCAACTGGCAATCTATATGATTTACAATGGATAAAAATAAAAGATTTACAAAAAATTTTACTTTACCCTAAAAGTATTAAAGAAAAAATAATAAAAACTTTTTTATAAATTTTATGTCACAAATAACTCTGAGTAAATACCAACACTACAAAGGTAGTCACGTAAATGTTTTATGTGTGGCTCGACATAGTGAAACTTTGGAAGAATTAGTTGTTTATCAACATCTTGATGATTTGAATTGGTGGGTCAGACCTTTAAAAATGTTTTTAGAAAATGTGGAAGTTGATGGAAAACTGGTGCCAAGATTTAAACTAGTAGAAAATTAAAAACGGTTGCCGGGGGATTTTACTCCTCTGGTAACCGTTCGGTTGGGTTGATCATCTTTCATTGCTCGACTAGTATATGGGGCTGCATAGCAAAAAAAGCTGCCAGGGTCAAAGCAAAACGCTCTTCTCTGTCCAGACGCACGAAATGCAAAGTCGTTTGTTGAGGTCTGGCACTCTCCTGCTGCTCCACTAGTTCAAGGCAAACATCGATGATGTTAGACGCCCCATCTGGACCAAATGAATGCAGAGCCCAAAGTTGCCCTGGCACTGGATAAAAAGTCTGGTGTTCAGCCAGAACATCAAGTGCCCAAGCTAAGGGCACAAAAAGACCATTGCTTAAAGGCACTAGAATTTCATCTGCGCTCGGTAGTTCGACATCAAGAAGCGACATGTGACCCTCCGCTCTTTTTGCAAATCGTTGATCAATCTCGAGGAACAAAACACAAATAATTTAAACACAATAATTTTATAAAGTCAAAAGAAAAAGCAGTCACCCGGGTTCTTGTTATGAACCAAAAGTGACTGCTCGACCGCTATCGTACAACAGGAGTGTCAATGCCATGACCCAAGCAAGATCTCTAAAAACTAACGAGACCTGTCATCTTCATAGTTATTTGTTCCTCTGTTTACCAGAAACATTGATACCTTCTGCAAATAATAATGCATGCAGAGTACCAGAATCACCAGCACCCCACAAAGACTCACAACGTACAACTACTGCCTCTAAGCGATGATGTTCGGACCAAGTCGTTGCGGCTTGCTCAACTCTACCATCATCACGCAAACCTTCAGCATCTAAACGAAGGCTAATAACTTTTCCTTTTAAAACATTGAGGCCATCGGCGAGATTCTTAACAGGAATTAGTCTGTGCATTCTGTTTTCTCCTCTGTTGAGATCGGTACAACTGCTGCTGAAAAGAACGAAACCCGACAATTTTGTATATTACAATAAAAAGCATACTTTGTCAATGATTTCCCCCGCCTCTGGCGGGGGAAATCATTGCAGGGATTAAATAGTTAAAAAACAAATATAAAAGGTCGGTTCGTGATTAAGCTTAGCTCACCCCACGAAACGACCCTCATGATCACCCTTCCTCATCTTGTAGGATAGGTTGACAGGACAGAAAATGTGTCAAAGTCAAAAAAATCTGCTCAGCATCACGCAACACTTCTATACTGATACCAACATAATAAAAACCAAAACGATCAGCCAAAAGATGTTCATGATCAATTTTCAAAATCTTGACTATTTTGCTAATTTGCAGACCTTTGCTATCATTACCATGAATCTCGTAGATTCTCCCTACGATGAGTTCAGACCCATGCATGATCCACCTCCATTTGCTTAAATGAAATGAACGAAACTTACTTATTTAAACATAAAAAAATATTAAAGTAAAGTTATGCAAAAAAATATAAAAGGCCAAATACAGGTCTATACTGGCACCGGTAAAGGTAAAACTACTGCTAGTTTAGGTTTATTAATGCGCGCTTTAGGCGCCGGCCTAAAAGTAACTATTATTTTCTTTGATAAAGGGGGAAATTTTTATAGTGAAAGAAAAGTTTTAGCTAAACTAAAAAAACTCTACCCGAAAAAATTAGACTATTATGCTTTTGGCACTATCCGCATGGTCAAAGGCAAAGGCTTTCGCTTTGCCAATATAGTTAAAGATTTTTCCGAAGCGAGATTAGCTTTAACACAAGCAAAAAAATTAAGTCAAAATAAAAGCCTTGATTTATTAATTTTGGATGAAATAAATACCACTGTAAAAACTAACTTATTGACCTTAAAGCCAATTATTGAATTAGTAAAAAATAAAAATGAGAAGTTAGAGCTTGTTTTAACTGGCCGTTATTGCCAGCCGGAAATTCTCAAACTCGCTGATCTTACGACCGAGATGAAAGACATCAAACATTATATGAGCAAAGGAGTACCAGCGCGTGCTGGTATCGATTACTAAATAATAAAAGTATGTTTAAAAAAAATAAATTAATTTTCTTAACAGCTTTTGTTTTTTTCGGTGCTTTACTAATATTATCTTTAAATAAAAACTATTTTTATCCGCTAAAAAATCAAACCATTACGTCGGTAAATAATCAAGAGATTAACTTAGAGTTTTCATTTGACAAAGACGAAGTTTTAAAGCTAAAATATCCCTACCAAAAGGATATTAGTGTCTTAAATATCACTGAAGAAATAGCTAGAAATAAAGCTTGGGAATTTGCGAGCAAAGACTATGGCGAAATGGGATTTCTAATCACCCAAATCAAAGACAAGACTAACGGCCAGGCTAATAATTATTGGCACTACTATATCAACGATGTTTTAGCGCCAGTAGCAGCTGATAAGTATATTTTACAAACTGACGACACTTTGAGCTGGAGCTTTCAAACAAGTGATATGACTACTAAATAAATAGCAATGCTAAGAAATAAGCAAAATCTAATCTTAATATTTTTTCTTTGTCTGCTTATTTTTATGAGCCGACTTGTGCCACACGTGGCGAATTTCTCCCCTATTTTTGCTTTGAGTTTATTTATCGGTTTTTTAAGCTCTGACTGGCGTTTACGCTATTTACCGCTACTAGCAATACTAGCTTCTGATTTATTTTTAGGCTTTTACCAGCCCGGCGTGATGTTGACGGTTTACTTATCTTTATTGCTCACTGTTTTAGCAGGTATAGCTTTAAAAAAATCTTATTCTTATAGTCTAGCCTTGAGCTATTCTTTAATATCGGCTATTTTATTTTTTGCACTCACCAATTGGGCAGTCTGGTTTTTTGGCACTTGGTATAGTGCTGATCTGACTGGCTTACAACAAAGCTATTTACTAGCTATTCCTTTTTTTAAAAATACTTTGTTAAGTAATTTTGTTTACAGCGCCTTTTTCTTTGGTGCTTATCAAATTTATTTAAACTATCAAACCCACCAAAGGTGGACTAAAGAAAATACGCAAGACGTTTTAGCTAAATAAACTTTTCTTCAAGGCTCCAGCCTTCGGCGGGAGCCTTTTATAATAGTTTTTTATTTAATCCCCTTGTACGACATAAAATATTTTCATTTATCTCAGCTTTTGTGGTATAATAAAAATATCAAATTTTAAACAAACATAAATATTTTTATGACCATTAATGATTTATTTAAAGTCGCCACTCAAGCCAAGGCTTCTGATCTGCATCTGATTGTCGGCAAACCCCCCATCTTACGTATCGATGGTGAGTTGAGAATGATGCCAAACACTGAAATTTTGAGTCGCACCGAAGCGGAAAAATTAGTTTTCAGCATTATCACGGAAAAACAAAAAAAAGAATTTTTAGAAAACCGCGAGCTAGATATTTCTTATGAGATTAATGGTTTTTCTCGTTATCGAATTAATTTATTTTGGGAAAAAGATAATGTCGGTTTAGTCGCTCGTGTCATTTCGACTGATGTGCCAGTTTTGGAAGATTTAGGCATGCCACCGATAGTCCATCGCTTAATCGAAAAAGATCAAGGCTTGATTTTGGTCACTGGGCCGACTGGCTGTGGTAAATCTACTACTTTAGCAGCTATGATCCAAAGAATAAATGAATTACGTTTTGCTAATATCATCACTCTAGAAGATCCGATTGAATATATTTTTAAACCTGTCAAAAGTATCATCAAACAAAGACAACTCGGTACCGATATGAATACTTTCCAAGATGCTTTAAAACACGTCTTGAGACAAGATCCAAATGTCATCATGGTCGGTGAGATGCGTGACCTTGAAACTATTGCCGCTACTATTACTCTGGCTGAAACCGGACATTTAGTGCTCGCCACCCTGCACACTCACAATGCCTCCCAGACTATCGATCGTATCATCGACGTCTTTCCTCCACACCAACAAGCTCAAGTCCGCCTACAGCTTTCCATGTCTTTGAGCGGTGTTATTTCTCAAAAATTATTACCGCGTGTCGGTGGTGGTCGCGTCGCTGTCCTGATGTGGGAATGTTCTCGATGGACTTTAATATCCGTGAACTTTTAGAAAAAAACTTAATTGACGAGCCAACGGCTTTAGCTCATTTAAGTACTACCCAAAGATAATCCCTCGGCTACGCTCGGGATCTTCCTAACAAAAATTAAATTTTACAACTCTATTTTTCTTGAAAAATAATGAATGGTTTTTCTCTAAATAATTTGTCTTTATTTGACAACTTGACTAATAAAGAAATAAAAATTGTCAGTGATTTTTTGATAGAAAAAAATTATAGCAATGAAGAAAAAATATTTATCAAAGGCAAAGCCAGAACTAAACTCGTCATCATCAAAGATGGTTTAGTTAAATTAAATACCGATATCGCTGATCATCAAGAAACTATCGCCATGTTTCGCAGTGGAGATTTTTTAGGAGAAATGGCTTTTTTAGAAAAAAATAGCTTACACCAACATACCTTGATAGTCGCGAGTCCAAATCTTACCACTTTAGAATTATCTATTTATCATTGGTTTACTATCCAAAAAAAATATCCAGAGATAGCCCAAAAAATTTATCACAACATTGCTATTAATTTAAAAAAACGTTTAGATCACTCTAATAATAAACTGGTCACCTTGTTTGCTGGCGGAAAAATCATCGCCTTGTATGACAACATGAATGAGATCAGTAAACATCTGACGGAGATCATCTTAAAAGTTATCCCAGTAAAATATGCTTTATTCTGCACGGTTTCAAGCATCAATAGCAAAGCTAGCGTCCAATATGCTTTAGGCTACAAGATAAACATTGGTGCTAATTTTGATTTACTCAACGATACTTTTTTAGCAAAAATTATTGAAAATAAAAAAACTAAAATTTTTAATAAAAGTGATTGGTCAAAAGAACACTTGAAATTGCCTTATATTAGTAATTCACTTTTAATCACACCGATTAACTTAGGTAAAAAAACTTTGGGTTTGATTATTTTAGGCGACAAGCTAAGTGGCCGAGACTTTAGCGCTAACAACCAGATCTTACTAGACGCTCTAGCTACTCAAATCGCGCCCGCGATAGAAGAGCATCGTCTCAATGCCCTACAAAGCTCTAGTGAAGATTTAAAGCGAGTCTATATCGACCCATTCTATCGCCCAGAGGGCGACCACCCTTTGGGTGGTAACAGTTGATTTCTATTCTGTTTTGTGTTAATTTGAGGTTTACGCCCTTGTGGTGCCACGGGATTAACCCGTGGCTATCCCGAAAACTCGGGACGGACAAAAAAAGAAGAAAGAAGAAAAACGATTATGTATTATGTTTATTTGTTATTGCTAAAAAATAAGCAAATTTATACAGGATTTTCCAGTAATCTAAAGCGTAGACTATTAGAACATAAAAATGGTCAAGTAATATCTACAAAACATAAAAGACCATTATATTTAATTCATTATGAAGTATACTCTCTAAAATCAGACGCCGAGAGAAGAGAAAAATTTCTTAAAACTAGCGATGGTAAATTTTTTCTAAAAAGACAAATTTCCGACTTGCTAAAAAAATATAATTTAAAATAATGCACCCGTAGCTCAATGGATAGAGCACTTGGCTTCGCCACGGGATAAACCCGTGGCTGCCCCGAGTTCATCTCGGGGCGGACAAAAATATTTATTACTAATAACATGCACCCGTAGCTCATGACCGTGACACCATTCTGCAATTTTAATTGCAGAGCACCTGGCGCAGAGCGGGGATGGTGCATGGAAGAGCCGGGCGAGTTCGTGTATCCAAAAATTCGGGCATCTCTCTTAGGAGAAGACAAACCTTAACGCCGCGATGAGCTTACAAGCTCACGCGGCGTTTTTCTTTGGTGGATTTGAGAATGTGATTTCCGGCAAATGAATTATTGTTTCAGCGGGGATACCTATTTCTTTTTCGTATACGAGATCAATACTGCCAAAAACAGCTTTTCCGAAATCAAAACCTAATTCATTGGATATTTCTTGCACTATTTTCTCGTTTGTCCCCTCAATCTCTACAAATGGATTCAGCCCAGGCCAGGTATCAATCGTTATTTCCACTCCGTCACGCATCCATACTTCACGCATATTTTCTTGAAATGCTTTTGCGGGAGCATTACATGCTTCAAAAAAAGCTGAAGCGGTGTCAAAATCATTAACTATAAGCTCACTTTCGTAAGTATCGTTGATGCCCGATCCACGAACTTCTTTAACAGTCATTGTTACCTTGTCGGATTCTTGCCGAACGCGCCCCCACTTATTTCGTCCAGGTGCAATATGGGAAAAATCAAATGTTTTTCTCCGCATCATATACTCGGGTGTTTTTAACTCAAACCCCGCTTTTTTTAGCTTGGCTCGCGTGGAATCTTTATCAACCGAGAGAAATGTTGCTTCAATTTCTTTTTTCATAATTGCGGCAAATCCTTTCCCCAAAAAATAGTTTTGCCAAAACTTCGTCCGCATTGTTCCGCCACCTGCCCGAATACTTGGATGGCAGAACCCCAAAAAGAAAAATGTCCTTTCCATTTTTAGAGAAAATTGGTCGCGCGCAAATCCGAAAAGCAAGGAACATTTTTTCTTTTTGGGGTTGCCGAAGTGAAGCGAGTCGGTGGCGGGGCTTTCGTGGAGCGTACGATTTAATTTAGAGCCCCCACGCGCTCCGCGCGTGCGACATCATTTGTTTTGGAAATAGGTTCTAACTTGGTACAATAAAGACACCATTAACGAACTGAACGGTTTTTTGGAATCCTTGGGACGCGCTTCGCGCGTCCCGCATTTTGGCTTTGAAAAAACCGTTGAGTTATGTATTGGTGCCCTCAGTAGGAATCGAACCTACATCTCTCCCTTAGGACGGGATTGCTCTATCCATTGAGCTATGAGGGCGACTTTATTAATATAACTTTAACACAAACACGCTTTTTCTCAAAACAAAAAAGGCGCCGAAACTTTGGCGCCTTTTTTGTTAAATAGTTAATAACTTTTATATTCCCAGCATCTTTGACAATTTTTCTTCGTCAAACCCGATCATCACTTCCCCATCCACTTCTATCACCGGCACAGACATTTGACCGGTTTTCTTTATCACCTCCTCTCTCTTTGTCGCGTCTTGTGTCAAATCGCAGTCGGTAAAAGGAATATTTTTATCTGTTAAAAAGTCTTTCGCCATTCTGCAGTAAATGCAAGTCGGCGTAGAATATATTGTTATGTTTTTCATATTTCAATATTATCATTTTTTTATTTTTTAAGCAAATTTTCACCAATCTTAAAAATATCCCCCGCGCCCATCGTAATGACAACATTGTCTTCTTTCGCATTTTCAGCCAAAAAGTCGGCAATCTTTTCAAAAGAACTAAGAAACATCGCTTTGCCTCCATTTTTTAATATATCTTTCGCCAGCATTTCGGAATTTATACTTTCGTCTTTTGGCTCTCTAGCGGCATAAATATCGGCTAGAATAATTTCATCGGCATCGCTGAAACTTTTGCCAAAATCTTCCAAAAGCAGTTTCGTCCTGCTGTAAAGATGGGGCTGAAAAACACAAAAAATTTTCTTGTCGCCGAAAAATTCTCGCGCGCTTTTCAGTGTCGCTTTTATCTCCGTCGGATGATGCGCGTAATCGTCATAAACCAAAACGCCGTTTTTAGTTTCGCCTTTGTGTTCAAACCTTCGCCAAGTTCCAGAAAAATCATTAAGTGAATTTATTGCTTCTTTTTCGCCGATATTCAAAATTTGGGCAACCGCCATCGCCGATTGAGCGTTTTTTATATTATGCCCGCCGGGGATTTTAAGATTAAAACCGGTTTTGATTTTTGTGTAATCAATAATCTTAGCTTTCGTTTTTTTAGCAACTTCTTTCAAGTTTTCATCGCTTGGATCGCAAACCAAAAATCCGTCCCCATCAAGTTTTGCAACAAATTCTCCAAACACTTTTTTGATATTCTCCAAACTGCCGTAATAATCCAAATGGTCGTTGTCTATGTTGGTGATAACGATAATTTTCGGATTAAGATTTAAAAAAGATTTTTTGTATTCGCAAGCCTCCACCACAAAATAATCACTTTTACCTGCCAAAAAATTACTTTTTTGGTCTTTGAGCAAACTGCCTACTATGACAGTCGGATCTTTTTTTGCATCAATCAAAATTTTCGCAATCATTGCCGTCGTTGTGGTTTTTCCATGCGCGCCGGAAACGGCGATGGTGTATTTATTTTTAGAAATAAGCCCGAGCATTTCCGGATAAGAAAGCGCGGGAATGCCTAATTCGGCGATTTTTTTTATTTCCGGATTGTCATCTGTTATGGCTGGAGTATAAACGATCAAATCTGTATCCTCGGCGACATTGTCGGCGCTGTGTCCCAAAAAAATTTTTGCGCCCAGTTTTCGCAATTCATCAATTGTCGTCGATTCGGAAACATCCGACCCGCTGACGATTTTTCCTTCCGCAAGCATCATTCTAG
>Ga0075911_131_pt2 | contig 15357 bp, 13 predicted proteins | sample RifGroA2_FD_68330 | JGI IMG/M metagenome (GOLD analysis project Ga0075911, IMG submission 68330) | Parcubacteria bacterium GW2011_GWA2_36_10 | reverse complement strand
TTCATCATTTCCTTTTCTAAATTTAATTAATTCAAACTGCTCTGGATTGTATTTATGTAAAAAGGTTATAGGCACCCCCATAACACCTGCATAATCTAAAGGAATATCTTTTGTTTTATCTATATTAATTCCATCATAGTTATCGTAACGAGGATAATCAATTTCGTTTCCAAAATATCTCTTTGTAAGATTAATGTCTTCGTGCCTTTTTGATGTGTCTAAATTAGTTAGCCATAAACAGTTATTTGGGGAGATTATTCTATTTCCAAGACTATCGATACGAGCTTCCGTTCCGTAAAGCTCGTAGTGTTCTGGTACAATAAAACCTGAAATACCTCTACCTAGATTTATTCCTAGCCACGCCTTGTTTTTCTTAATTAATTTAAAAATTTCTTTATAGGTAATAGCATTAACGTTGCCAATTATCAAAAATTTCTTATCGTATTTCGCTAATTGATCTACGTATTCCCTGAATAATGAAAATGGAGGATTGGTAATAACAATATCTGATTGTTTTAATAGTTCAATGCATTCAGCACTACGAAAATCGCCATCTCCTTTAAAATGAATCATGTCATTTGAACTTGGGTTTATTTTTTCTTTTGGAGCACCTGAATATTCATAATAAAAACCACTTTCAAATTCTTTAGTATTAAATAAATTTCTTTCTTGTTTTCTATGGCAAGAAGCTATTATTTTCTTTAATCCCAACTCTTTGAAGTTTAAAGCGAAATAATTAAAGAAATTGCTAATTCTAGGGTCATCGCAATTACAAAAAACCACTTTATCTTTAAAATGACCTTTGTAGTGTTGCAATTCACTTTCTATATCTGAAAGTTGAGTGTAAAACTCATCACTCTTTGATTCTTTAGCCTTTTGCAATAATTTGTTTGTTGCATTTCTTGCCATTGTCAGATTATGTTAAATGAATAAATCTCTTATTTTCGCTTGGTTAACTGTTTAAATAACTCACTTCCTAATACTTGAAGAGAGATTGTTGAAATTTCAATCATAATGTCAAACATTTCTTTTGCATCCCATTTTCCACCATTACCTTGTGTATATATTGAAGCTGCTTGAAGCATGAAGGTTTTATCTTTATGTTTAACAAATTTATTTTTACATAAATTAGTGTTAATTGGCATTCCATAATTTGCAGAGGTCAATCTGTCTAATCTATTTAGCATCCCTGAATTATAATTAAGTGTGACCACTCTTCCATCAGGTCTTTTAATCGAAATAGTTTCGGTAAGAAAATTTGATCCTTCCAAAAATAAGATATAGGGAAAATGGGATTCATATAGCATAAAGTTAGCAATTTCTGATATGTTTTTATGTGATCTTTCTATTGCATTACCAGCAGCCATCAGGTCTTGATTGTTGTTTTTACCAACTTGATTTCCTTTTTGGATATTTTCAATGTCTTTCCCCTGATGTTTAGCTTCTGTTACAAGTAATACTCTCCAATTGCCATTATCATCTTTTACTTCAATTATTCCGCCATCTGGGATAATACTTGAATTTGACACAAAAAGGGTTTGCCCCAATTCTGGATCAATTTTCTTTAGCGCTTCGTTTATTTCCTCCTTTTTGATACTTGTTCTATATCTAAAAGATAATTGAAGAAATTCCTTTTCAAGTTGTTCGATTACAAGGTGTGAAATTTTACCAACTGTTATATCGTGAGACTTTGCTCCATCTCCAAATATACCAACTACACCTTGAGATTCTTTATGTTGATTTGTTAATCTTGTGGATTGAGTTTTTTTAGCCATAGTGTTTTTTACAGTGGTATTATAACAATTTTCCATTAAATAATAAATTTATTTTTTGCGGAGGAACGGAGCAAAAAATACCTTATATCCCCCTCATTAAAATAAAAATTCCATTCCTTTTTTAAATTCTTCAACAAAAAATTCTTATTAGAGAAAAAATATTGAAAAATATTTCGTTTCGCGGAGCGAACAAACCCAGCAGCGGGGGTAACCGCGCGCGATAAGTGGAAAGAGCGAAGCGAATTTCCACTTATCACTGTATATACGCACCTATTGACATATTAGCTAATTTAGGCCAAAGTGTAAATAGTTAAGTATTAATCAGAAGTCTTTATGAAGAGCGATTTATTACCTGTTCAAAACAGGTCTTTAGCCTTGTCTACTAGTCATCCTTTAGCTACTTTAGCTCAAGAATTAATTATTAGGGGTTTTAGTAGACGGACTATTAAAAGTTATTTAGCGCATAATCAAAAGTTTTTGGATTTTTGTGGTAAATCTGCCAGAGCAGTAGATGCGCAAGATGTCAAAAACTTTTTATTATTTTTAAAAGGTCAAAATTATACTAACACTTCTTTAAATCTCGTTATTTCGGCTTTAAAGTTTTATTATGAGCAGGTGCTGAAAAGGCGGCTGTTTTTTAGTGTCGTGAGGCCCAAGCGGGAAAAACATTTGCCGCAAGTTTTGTCTAAAATACAAATTCAAAGTTTGCTTACAGTCACTGTAAATATTAAGCACAAATTACTTTTGAGTTTATTGTATGGTTCAGGTTTGCGTGTGTCAGAAGTGGTGTCTTTGGAGATCAGGGATTTAGATTTAGCCAATAAATTTGTCTTTGTGCGCGGAGGCAAAGGTAATAAAGACAGATATACTTTGTTAAGCCAAAGTAGTTTGGAATTAACGCGTAAATATTTAGCGACTTTGCCGGCAGGGCAAAAATATTTATTTGCAGGTTTTGAAAATAAGGGACACGTGACTATTAGAACAGCACAGAAAATATTTGAGCAGGCCTGCAAGAAGGTCGGAATCAAAACTGATGTCAGCTGTCATAGCTTGCGTCATAGTTTTGCGACGCATTTATTAGAGAGTGGTGTGAGTATTCGCTATATCCAAAAATTATTAGGGCATAGTAGTTTGAAAACCACCGAAATTTACACTTCGGTGGCGCGAGATTTTTGGGAAAATATCAAAAGTCCCTTGGATTGAGTATTTTAAATTAAAAAAGGGAAGAGAATAAGGCCACTAAGAAAACTACAGACATTTAGTAAAAAACTGATAGCCAGAGCTTTTATAGGGGAGATATTTTTTTGATTAAACCAATAGATAAATAAACCCTCAAAAATAAAGATTAATAATTCTAAGTAAAATAGATTAATTAGCTTACTAATATTTGGCAACAGAAGACCAAGGTACAAAATGCCCCAAAAAATAGTTAAGGAAATAATATTGGCGAATAATACAGAAAGGAAGATTTTTTTAGATAATGCACGCCAAAATAATAAGCTGATCAATAATAATTCTATAATAATAGTAAAGAGTATATTTGGTAATTGAAAAAATGGTAGTGAACGACCAAGTTTTTTTAGGCTAGTCGTTTCTTTTATTTTTAATTTATCGTTTAATTTTAAGTCATCGCCATAGACATAGACATCAAAAAAAGAATCAAAATTGTTGGTGGTAAAAACTGCACTTTCTCTGATTTTATCTTCAAAAGTAATAGCTATTTTTTGACGCTTATCAGGGAAATAGCCATAAGTCATTGAAAAGCAGCTATTTTGTTCTGGCTGACACTCAAATCTTTGTGGTCCCATTTCTTCTAGGGCTTCTGTTTTTTGGCAAGTGTCATCTAAGCAGTAAAATAATTGGCCACTAATTATTTTTGGAGCATTTGGTGTTTCGTAAATAAAGTTAAAGGTCATGCTGGGCTTTGGCCCCATGTCGGCTTTAGCCAAAAGTGGCAGTAAGAGGAATAAGCAAGTAGTTAAAAGTAAAATTTTTTTCATATTTTTATTTATATAATATTATTTTACTATTTTTTAGACAAAGGGGCAATTTGACAAAATTTTAGCTTAGTTTTAAGATAGAGGAGAAGAAATAAGGAAAGCGATTTTTATGTTTCAAAAAAATAAAATTTATACTATTACTACCTTGGGTTTAAACGGCACAGTAGTAGAAGTGGAAACAAATTTGTCTCGGCATTTGCCGACGGTTGTTTTAGTCGGCTTACCAGACGCCGCTGTTTCTGAAGCCAGAGAGCGAGTTTGGGCGGCGATTGAAAATAGTGGCTGGGAATTTCCCCGTATGAAAGTGGTGGTCAATTTAGCTCCCGCCCAAATCCGTAAAGAGGGCAGTGCTTTTGATTTAGCGATTGCTTTGAGTATTTTACAAACCAGTGAACAGCTAGCTTGGCAGACGGAAGCAAAGCAAGCTTTTATTGGTGAGTTAGCTTTGAGTGGCGAGCTAAAAAGCGTCAAAGGAGTTTTAGCTTGTGTTTCGTTACTCAAAGACTTTGGTTTTACTGAAGTTTTTTTGCCTTTAGCCAATGCCAAAGAAGCCTCTTATATTGAAGATATTAGTATTTTCCCGGCAGAAAATTTACAAGCAGTTATTTTGCATTTGCAAGGTGATAAAATCATTAGTCCAGCCAAGCCGGCTATTTTCGCCGGTTGTTTAGCCAAAGACGCGGTTGATTGGCAGGATGTCAAAGGACAAATGCAAGCCAAAAGAGTCTTAGAGATAGCAGCCGCTGGTGGGCATAATGTTTTGTTAGTCGGCCCTCCCGGAGCGGGCAAGACTATGCTCGCTAAAGCTTTTTTGTCTATTTTACCAGCGCCAGATTTTAGTGCGGCCTTAGCTACTAGTAAGGTGCATAGTTTGGCTGGTTTATTATCAGTTGAGCAACCGTTGATTAATAGTCGGATTTTGCGTAGCCCGCATCACTCTGCTTCGGTGTCTTCGGTTGTCGGCGGAGGATCGACACCCAAGCCCGGTGAAATATCTTTGGCTCACAATAATGTTTTATTTTTAGATGAAATTTTAGAGTTTCCGCGCGTAGTTTTAGAAGCTTTACGTCAGCCTTTAGAAGATAAAATTATTACGGTCTCACGTATCAAAGGTACTTGTAATTTTCCGGCTGACTTTATTTTATTAGCGACCGCTAATCCTTGTCCCTGTGGCTATTTGACGGATAAAAGTAAAGAGTGTCGTTGTAAGCCAGTCGAAATTGAGCGCTATCAGAAAAAGTTATCTGGACCACTACTTGATCGTATTGATTTGCATCTTTTAGTCCAGCGAGTAGAGATCAAAGAGCTCAAACAAGTCAGTGTTTTGCAAGAAAATTCAGATACAGTTAGAGCCAAAATTACGCAAGCGCAGTTAAAACAAAGAAATAGATTTAGCAAAGAAAATATTTTATTTAATAATCAGCTCAATCATAAATTATTAAAAAAATATTGTTATTTAGAGAAAACAAGTGAAGATATTTTACAAACAGCTGCTAAACAATTAGCTTTATCAGCGCGGGCTTATTTTAAAGTTTTAAAAGTAGCACGTACCATAGCTGATCTAGCTGGCAGGGAGCAAATCATTGAGGCAGATATTTTAGAGGCTTTGCAGTATCGGGCAAGGATATTTAATTAGTCTTGACAAACTCACTTTTTTGTGCTTTATTTAAGGTGGAGGAGGAGTTCCTTTAAAAATAAAAGTTTTCTGCAGGACTATGGACATTAAACCTTAGTGTTTATAAGCCTGCAGAGAACATCTTGAGTACTTACAAAGTGCTTGGGGATGAGCGTCGAGTCATCCTTCATGTTCGTCTTCGGGCCTTGTAAGCAACCATGCAAAAATATGTTTAAAGCTTTGGGAATGTTTTTTCAGCTAATATTTTTACTGGTGTTATTCAAGATGTTTGCGCCAGAGTTGTATACTTTAGGCTTAGACATAGTGTATAAGATGTTGACACTTATCAATCAAATCTTAGACACTGTGCAGCAAAACGGCGGCGCAATCAATAGTTTGGGGCTCTAGCACCAGACTCTCTGTAGATGGGAGGCCAGTCAAAACGACTCGGTCTCTTTTCCTTTTGTTAAATTTTGTTTTTCTTGCTAAGATGATAATATGAAAAAGAAATTAATTTTAGGTTTAATTTTAATATTTTTAGTGGGGGGATTTTTTGTTTGGCAAAATAAAAAGCCAAAGCTAATAGCAGTAGATTTACCGGTGGCGCAAAATTATCAAGATTTTGTCACTAGTACTCAAGAGGAAATAAAAGATGAAGTAAAACCTGATGAGGAACAGCCAGAAGAAGATTTCGCAATTAAACCAAAAATACAAAATATAAATCTCAATGTCCCGTTTATATCTCAAGCACCGAGTGCAAATTGGGAACAGCCCTATCAAGATGCTTGCGAGGAAGCTAGTTTTTTAATGCTAGATTATTATTATCAAAATAAAAAGTTTAGTACAGCTGCAGACACAGAAAAATTGATCAATACTTTGGTTGATTGGCAACTAACCAATTGGGGCGTGCATGCAAACTTGCCAGCTCAAGAGTTTAAAAAATTTGTTGAAAAAAATTCTACTTATCAAGTAGAATTAGTTTATGATTTAAATCAAGAAAAAATAAAAAATATTTTACAAACTGGTCAGCCTTTGATTGTTCCAGCTAATGGTAAAAAATTAGCTAATCCAAATTTTAAAAATGGCGGACCAGAGTATCACATGTTAGTAGTCAAGGGTTATGTAGATGATAAATTTATTACTAATGATCCCGGTACTAGACTGGGCGCTGATTTTATTTATAGCAGTGATAATTTATTAGACTCGATAGCCGATTGGAATGCGCAAGACAAAAAAGCTGATGGTCCAAAAATTGGTATAATTATTTTTTGAGGGCATCTTTTAAGGTTTTGCCAGCTTTAAACTTTGGTACTGTCACTTTAGGGATCTCGATTCTTTCTTTGGGATTTTGAGGATTGACACCAAAGCGAGCGGAACGCTCTTTGGCCATAAAACTTCCGAAGCCAGTCAAGGTCACTTCTTGACCTTGTTTTAGTTTGTCGATAATGACAGCTTCTAAGGCCTCAATGACCGCTTCGGCGTCTTTTTTGCCGACGGCAGCTTTAAAGGCTACGGCGTCGATAAGTTCTGCTTTGTGCATAAAATTAATTGGCTAATATTTCTCTTAAATTTTGGATAGCCACTGTTTTTTTGCTATCCTTATCTATCTCTAATAATAAAGCATTTATTTCGATTTGACCAGAGTCTGGGTAACGATGGCTTAAAGTGCTTTCGTTGACGAATTTATCGATGATCACTTGCGCCTCCACACCGATGACCGATGGATAGGAACCGATCATGCCGACATCGGTGATGTAGCCGGTGCCATTAGCTAAAATTTGCGCGGCATTAGTAGGTACATGAGTGTGAGTGCCTAATACTGCGGAGATACGTCCATCTAGATATAGACCGAGAGCACGTTTTTCTGAAGTTGCTTCAGCATGAAAGTCTAAAATAGTGATAGCATCTGGAGGGAAGCTAGCTAAAAATTTATCAGCCGCTAAAAACGGATTGCTTAAATTATCGTCTTGCATAAAAGTACGACCGCAAAGATTAAAAACAATCACGTCTTGATTTTGGACTTTTTTACTTTGATAGGTGTAGTCAGGGAAAGTCCGAGAGTCGTTAGCCGGAAAGGCGATGGGGAATTTCTCCACTTTTTCAATCTCCAAGATATCTTCTTTGGACCAAATATGATTACCACCAGTAAATAAATCTACACCAGTTGCTTTTATTTCTTGTAGTGTTTTTAAAGTTAGGCCTTTGCCATGAGCAAGATTTTCGATATTAGCAATACTTAAATCAGTTTGATATTTTTTTTGCCAAATTGGCAACATGATTTTGACAGCTTTTCTGCCCAGTGAGCCCACCACATCGCCAAAGAATAAAATTTTGATCGTCTTATTTGGCATATTCAACAATTCTTTTTTCTCTGATGACATTGACCTTGATTTCGCCTGGGTATCTAAGCTCGGCTTCGATTTTGTCGGCAATATCGCGAGCTAGTTTAGTGGCTTGATAATCATCTAATTCTTCAGATGAAGCAATCACTCTGATTTCACGGCCAGCTTGGATCGCGTAAGCTTTTTCTACACCCTTAAAACTCTTAGCCGTATTTTCTAATTCTGTTAAACGTTGGATATATTCTTCAAAACTATCGCGTCTAGCACCAGGACGAGAGCCAGAAATAGCATCGGCGATTTTGACGATTACACCCTCTAAAGTTTTTGGTTCATTTTCATGATGGGCGATAGACATGTAGGCGACTTCTTCTGGAAGCCCAAATTTTTTCATCAAGTCATAGCCGATGTCTGGATGTGAGCCTTGGATTTCGTGATCCAAAGCTTTACCAATGTCATGTAGTAAACCACCTTTTTTGACCACGTTGACATCAGCTCCAAGCTCGCCAGCCAATAAAGCGGATAAATGAGAAACTTCTAAAGCATGTTGTAATTGATTTTGACCATAGCTGGTGCGGTATTTTAAACGACCTAAAATCTGGAGTAGTTTAGTATCTAGACCGATGACACCAGCTTTGTAAGCCGCTTCTTCACCGGCTTTTTTGATATCTTGGGCTAAATCTTTTTTAGCTTGGGCTACCACTTCTTCGATACGAGTAGGGTGGATACGACCATCGGCCATCAATTTTTCGATAGAGCGTTTGGCTAGATGTCGACGGATAGGATTAAAGCCAGAGACCATGATGGACTCTGGAGTATCATCGATGATGATTTCGACACCAGTGAGCTGTTCAATGGTTTTGATATTGCGACCTTCACGGCCGATGATTCTACCTTTCATTTCGTCATTTGGTAAAGCAACAGTGGTAGTGGTAGTTTCCGCGGTATGAGGAGCGGCGCAGCGTTCGATGACCGTAGACAAAATATTTTTAGCCTTTTGTTCTAGTTCGTCATTGGCTTGATTTTCCAGTTTACGCATGCGGTGAAGCAATTCATCTTGCATGCGACTTTCCGTGTTTTTTAATAAAACATCTTTGGCTTCCTCTTGAGTTAATTGCGCAATTTTTTCGAGTTTAGCAAATTGCTGTTCTTTGACGGACTTTACTTCTTCTTTATTTTTTTCGAGCTCAATTTGTAAATTATCTATTTTTTGTTTTTTATCTTCAAATTCTAATAGTTTTTGGTCAAACAAATTTTCTCGTTTGCCCAAACGGTTTTCTAATTCCGTTAAGCGTTGGCGTCTTTCTTTTTCTTCTTTTTTTGCTTCTTCGATGACGGCTAGAGCATTAACTTTTGCTTCGAGCTCTAAACTTTTATTTTTACTTCTCGCTTCTTCTAAAATGTGTTCTGCCTTTCGTTCAGCTGATTTGACGGATTTGGTGGTCATGACTTTTTTCAAAAGATAACCAAAAAACAAGCCTAGCAGCCAGACAATGGCGAAGATTAAATATTCCATATTTGATAAACCTTTCAGTTTACTGTTTGATTTTGAGAGGCAAAAAGCTTAAGCCTAGATTATAATAGGCTAGAAATTTATTTGGATGATTTTTTAAGAAAAAATTCATTGTTTTAAAAGCTTGATGTTTACAAATTAAAAAAGATCATCAGCATTTTGCAATGGCGTCATTCAAGGTCTTTCGGCCACGAGTGAGCCTTGCGCTAATGATCTCCCGGGACGGTTACTTTGGAGTTAAAGAACCCCACCCGCCTTGTTTTCGATATTAACACATTTTAAAAATTTTGAAAAGTATTTTTTATTTATTTATTAAAATTTTATCGATCAAACCATATGTTAAAGCTTCTTGAGCTGTCATGTAGTAATCTCGATCAGTATCTTTTTCAATTTTCGTTAATAATTTTCCGGTGTGTTGATGTAAAATTTTATTGAGTTGAGTTTTTAGTTTTAGAATTTGTTCAGCTTTGATTTTAATGTCAGAAGCTTGACCACTTGCTCCACCCATAATCTGATGAATCAAAATTTCTGAATTTGGTAAAGCAAATCTTTGTCCTTTTTCACCAGCCGCCAGCAAGACAGCGGCCATCGAAGCAGCTAAACCTACACAAATAGTAGAGACCGGTGCTTTGATGTATTGCATCGTGTCATAAATGGCTAGACCATCAGTGACCGAGCCACCAGGAGAGTTCAGATACATTTTGATAGGCTTAGTATTGTCTTGAGCTTCGAGAAATAATAGTTGAGCAATGACTAAATTGGCACTATGCTCATCGATTTCTTCGCTCAAAAAAATGATGCGATCTTTAAGTAGGCGAGAGTAGATGTCATAGGCTCTTTCGCCATTATTACTTTTTTCGATGACTGTTGGGATTAACATAGTAGTTTGCAAGTTATAAAGTTAACAAGTAGAAAAATATTTATATAATGCTTAATTTATTTTTATCATAAACTAACCTGCCTGGCAAGCTAAAGCCAGCCGCTTTCTGGTGGCCACCGCCACCAAATTTTTGACAAAATTTCGCGAGATCAATATCATCTTCAGCTGTTCTCATCGAGCCCTTGACATAGCCATCACTAGTTTCTTTTAAGACTAAGATAATTTTGGCTTCTTTTAAGATATGTAAAAAATTTGAGATCCCTTCGGTGGCTGATTCATCGGCCTCGCAATTTATAAAATCTTCTTGTGTTAAAAAAGTATAAACTAAATCATATTTAGCCACTTTTTTTAAGCGACTAAAAGCTAGTCCCCAAAGTTTTAAATTATTTATATTTTGGCGATAAGCTGTATTTTGTAAAACTTGCCACAAATTTGCGCCGTGTCTTACTAATTCACTGGCCGCTTCTAAAGTATGATATTGGGTAGCTGGATTGACAAAGCCGCCGGTATCAGTCACTAGACCACATAATAAACAAGTAGCGATCTCACTGGTCCAAGCTATTTGCCAAGTAGCGAATAAATAAAATAATATTTCCGTACAAGAAGCGGCTTCGGTGATGACTAAATTAATCTCGGCATAATGCATATTAGAAGCATGATGATCGATATTAATCAAAGTAAAACCAGGCTGTAAGGCAGTGATTAATTTATCGACGCCAGCATAGTTCAGGCTACCAGAATCCACGATAATTACTAAATCATATTTTTTAGTAAAAACTAAATGATCAGTTGTAAGTCGGTGGCTATTTGGCAAAAAGCTAAACATCTCTGGCAAAGTATCTAGACAAAAATTAGTGACATTTTTATTTAGACTTAATAAATAATTAGTCAAAGCAAAAGCAGCGCCCAAAGTATCGCCATCTGGCTTAGCGTGGGAGATGATTAAGATATTTTCAGCTCGAGCGATTGCTTGGCTGATTTGAATGGCCTTATCTTTAGCTATATTCATAACGAAGTAGTTTAGCTTATTTTAGCTTTTAGGTCAATAAGAAAAGCTCCTGCTGGCGGGTGCCAGGAGGAGCTCTAGATCATCGGCATTAAGGCGACTGCTTCCCAGCCGTGGTCGCTTTTCATGTTTACACCACATTTAAAGCAGAATTTAAAGTGCGGATCATTTAATGATCGGTGAAGACGATGGCCACACATATTTGGGTTTGAATATTGGCCGCTAAGGTTGGTTCCGCAATAAGGACAGTGGTTTTGGTTTGGATGTTCTTGGTGTTTTTTGCAGTGCGGACAAACAGTCAGTGGCATGGTTTTCTCCTTTATTTGGCGAGTGCTTCGTCGATGATGGCGTATTTTAAATCACGCTCATCAATCTCCCAATTGATACGCGGTACAAATCTCATTTTTAAAGTTTTGTTCACAATTCTTTGGATATGGGGTGTGAACTTTCTGACGGCTTCCAAAACTGTGCCAATTTTATTATTCGGCATGATGCTCAAATAAGCCGTGGCGTTTTTTAAATCAGGTGCAACCGTAGTGACAGAGACAGAGACAAAAGTGCCTAGTGGAGCTTCAAAATCTCTCACTAAAACTTTGTTTATTTCTTGCAGCAAAAGTTCAGCTACTTGTTCGGTTCTTTTACTCATAAATTTCTTCAAAAAATTCTAAAGTATCACCGACTTGAATGATTGGCTCACCGATAAATTCTAGACCAGCCTCCTGACCCTCGACTACTTCGGTCACATCAACTTTTCCGGCCTGTAGACTACCTAATTCACCAATAGTTTCAATCTCGTTATTGCGGAGGAGTTTGATTTTGGCTGCTTTGATAATTTTACCACTGATAACTTTACCGCCAACAATCATACTTTTTTTATTGGTTTTAAAAATTGCTAAGACTTCTAATTTACCCAAAAGTTTGTGAATAGTTTTTTTACTTTTTAGTTTTTTCAATCGAGCTTCGATGTCTTCTAGTAGTTTATAGATAATATCAAAGTAGAGGATAGTGACTCTTTTATCATCAGCTAAGCTATGTAAAGCTTTGTTAACTTTTACATGAAAACCGATTAATAAGGCCTTGGCACTTTCCGCATTTAGCACATCAGCTTCAGTCAGTTGACCTAAGCCTTTTTTGATTACTTTGGCTTTACTGCCTTCAACGGCGATTTTGTTCAAAGCTCCTTCGATAGCTTCAGCTGAGCCTAAAACATCAGACTTGATAATCAAGTTGAGAATATTTTCGCTGTCCAAGTCTTCGCTTTGATTGTTATAGTGGATAGTAGTAGAAGAAGTTTTATAAGTGTTTAAGTTTTTATTTTTAGCTTTAAAATCTTTTTTGTTAAGTATAACTTCTAAGATCTCGCCAATGGCGGGAATTTGTTTGAGACCCAAGATTTTAATCGGCGTAGCAGGTAATGCTTGACTTACATCTTTGCCCTTCCAGTCTTTTAAGGTTTTTATTTTGCCAGAAACGCTACCTACGATAAATAAATCGCCGATATTTAGAGTGCCGGCTTGGACTAAGACAGTGGCGACTGGACCCTCACTTTTATCGACATGTGATTCAATGATCGTGCCAACAGCGGCGCCAGTAGCGTCAGCTTTCAAGTCGTTTAAGTCAGCGACTAATAAAACTAAATCTAAAATTTCATTGATACCAGTTTTTTGCTTGGCAGAAATTGGCTGACAAATAGTTTTACCCCCCCAATCTTCTGGCACTAGGTTTAGCTCGGATAATTGTTGTTTGACTCGGTCGATGTCAGCACCCTCTTTATCGATTTTATTAATCGCCACAAGGAAAGGTAATTTTTCTTTTTGGATGACAGCAATACTTTCTAAAGTTTGTGGCTGCAAACCATCGTCAGCCGCCACGACCAAAATAGCGACATCAGCGATTTGGCCCCCACGAGAACGCATGGCTTTGAAAGCTTCGTGACCGGGAGTATCTAAAAAAGTAATCAAATGATCATGAGTGGTCACTTGATAGGCACCGATATGTTGAGTAATGCCGCCAGCTTCTTGATCGACGACATTGGTTTCACGGATAGCGTCGAGTAATTTAGTCTTACCATGATCGACGTGTCCCATGACGACGACGACTGGTGGGCGAGTAGTGGTTTTGGCTGTGCGTTGTGAAAGTAAAAGTTCTAATTTCTCTCTCTGACTGCTTTCTTCTACAACAGCTTGGTCACTTTTAGTCGCTTTAAAGCCTAGGTCTTCGGCGATAATCGAGGCAGTGTCAAAATCAATTTTTTCATTTAAAGATACCATGATGCCATTGCGCATCAGTTCGGCCATAAGTCTGGCTACTGGTAAACGCATCAGTTCGGCTAGATCTTTGACAATTATCACTTCAGGGATATTGACTTCCTTTTTTTCTTTGGGAGTAAGATTATCACCTTCGTTGCCGCGAATTTCTTGGATATCAGAAAAAGTGGCCCGAAAAGCATCGCGTTTTTGCTGGTGTTTCCAGGCAGCAACAATTTTTGGCACTAGTTTATCGTCGATTTTGATAGCTCTTAAACCAACGTCAAAACCTAAACTGGGCAGTTTTTCTAACAACTCCTGGGTAGTGACTTTTAATTGTCTAGCAACCGAACTGACATTCATAGCTTTATTTTGGGTTTAAGAATTAAAAAAAGCCCATAATTGGCTTTACTTTACTAAAAATCTGGCAAAATGTCAATAATAGGGCTTAAAAAATATTTTTTCGTAATTTTAGGCTTATTTGGTTGACAAGATCTCTTTTTTCTAGTATATTTTGTGGTTATACTTGTCGATGGCAGTCTAAATCAAGCTAATGAATTGAATGGAATTTTCCCACTCACAACTAAAAACTCTTTTGACCGACGCTCGTCGGATTTTATTGACTGGTTCAGAAGCAGCTAGTTTAGACGTTTTGGCCACCGCTTTGGCTTGGGCTATTTTTTTAACTAAAGAAAAAAAAGATTTTGATCTAGTCTTCGCTAATACGAAAAATAAATTAAATTTTATTAAATTGCCATATAAAGTAGAAACTGATTTGCAACCGCAGGGTAAATTTCAAATTTTATTAGACATCAGCAAAACTAAAGTCAAACAATTAAGTTATGATGTCAAAGAAGATAATTTGGTGATTGATATTATTCCAGAGCAAGGTGTCTTTACTGATCAGGATGTGACGAGTAAAAATACGGATTATTTGTATGATTTGATCTTAGTATTTGGAGCCAGTAATTTAAATGTTTTGGGGGATACTTTTCTAAAACACACCGAGTTTTTTTATCAGACAAAAATTATTAACCTTGATCGCACTTTAGTCAATGAAAATTTTGGGGCTTTAAATATTGTTGATACTACGGCAACTTCACTTGGAGAAATGTCTTATGAATTTTTAAAAGAAAATTTAGATAAAGACATGGCTACCGCTTTATTGACCAGTATGATCGCGGCCACTAATAGTTTTCAGTCTGCTCAAGTCAAGCCACAAACTTTAGAGATTGCCAGCGCTTTATTAGTAGCCGGTGCGGATAGAACAAAAATTATTGAATTTTTATATCGCACCAAAGACATCGCCATGTTAAAGACTTGGGGTAAAGTTTTAGCGCGTTTGCAAAAAAAGACCAGCATTTTGTTTTCTTATTTAGAGCATCAAGAAAAAAATCATTTGCCAGAAGATTTTTTGGATTTAATAAAAAATTTAATTTTAACTACCCCTAATACAGACATAGCTATTATTTTTTATCAGTTAGATTTTGAGACCACTGAAGTTTGGTTATATAGCAAGGCAAATATCAATGCTGTAGACTTGAGCAGAGAGTGGACGGGTTTGGGAGATAAAAACTTTGTTAAATTTTTATTGACTAGCAATTTAAAGGATAGCCAAGAAATAGTTTTAGTGGAGCTTAAAAATAAACTAAGCCTAATCAATAGAGCTTAGGTCAAGGTGCTTCACAAAACTCTAAGCTTCCTTTATAATGGTTATGTTTTCACTCAATTTTGTCCGCTACTGATGGGCATATAGCTCAGTCGGTTAGAGCACCACTCTTATAAAGTGGGGGTCGACGGTTCAAGTCCGTCTATGCCCACCAGTAGCGGAGAATAATTGACATTGGACTCTTACCACCCAAAGGGTGGTCGCCCTCTGGGCGATAAAGTGGGGGTCCCGGGTCCGAGTCCCGGCAGGACGACCATTCGATTCGCTTCGCTCACTCATGGTCTCAGATTAGTCCTGAGCGAACAAAGTGAGTC
>Ga0075911_112_pt1 | contig 16093 bp, 19 predicted proteins | sample RifGroA2_FD_68330 | JGI IMG/M metagenome (GOLD analysis project Ga0075911, IMG submission 68330) | Parcubacteria bacterium GW2011_GWA2_36_10 | reverse complement strand
ATTATAGAGTCTTTTTGCCAAAAAGTCTAATCTAGTTTTTAGATTGCCAAATAGCCTTATTTTTGTTATATTGTTAGCATTATGGCATTTAAGAAAAACCCTAAACATAGCTTTAAAAATAAAACTGACCTGGCAAAAAAGGCTGAAGAAAAACCAGTGGTGCCAAAAGCGCCAGCTGGCCCTTTGATGGACCCGGTTTTATACGTGGGAGATTTGGATTTAGAGAAGTATCCAAGACTTGAACAAAAACAAGACGATAGAAATACTCAAGAAGTAGAAAATCCGCTTAATCAAAGGAGATAAAGTTTAAGTACCCCCTCTGACGTTTCCACCTTTGGTGGAAATCGTCTTCTCCCCCTAATTTAGGGGGAGATTAAGAAGGGGTATTTTTGTTTTTAAAAAAAAGAAGCCCCCCGTGTTGCGGGGGGCGAGGTGATGATCATTCACTCCTCCAAATTTTCATTGAGTTCAGCAGTATTATTGAGTTCGTCAATGATTTTTGGTAAGAGATCTGCTGGCTCGGTGCAAAGTGTGAAGCTTCTCACAAAACGTCTAGCTTCATGATCGGCTGGTAAAGCACTAAAGTCAAAGAGGCGCTTATCTTCTTTACTCATAAAGCCAGGAAAATAGAGTATAGCATAACCTCCGAACTCTAAGCCGTTAATCAGAGCTTGGACATAAGCCAGATTATCACAATGCAGGGCTAGAACTATTACCACATCAGGGCTACTTTGCTCATCTGTCAAAATCACATAACCATTTTGTGTTAAATGTTCTATGACAAGATTAGCAAAACTAGAAATTAGATAGCTACCAATTTCTTGGCCAGTGATTTTAATCTTAATTGGCTTGCGCTGGTCGTGTGTTTCAGGCATGATCAATCCCCTTGTTTATGTGTTTTTTGAATGATTCTAATTTAAAAGAACGGTCTCGTTATTTTTCATTATTTCTGCTTTTATGTCAAGGACTTCAGTTATTTTCTTTTGGAAAGCGAGGAGATTATCAGCGTCACTATGGACGAGATAAATTTTGGCTTGATTGCGGATATTTTTGATCCACGCTAGTAATTCGTTTTGGTCGGCGTGAGCTGAAAAGCCGTCTATTTGATCCACGCTAGCTTTGAGGGGGATTTTTTTACCGTAGTAGTCAAAGTCAAAAGCGCCGTGAGTCAGATGATGGCCTAGTGTCCCTGGTACTTGGAAGCCCATAAATAAAATATAGTTTCTGGGATCCGAGGCATAATGAGCTAGGTGGTGGATGAGTCTGCCGCCTTCGGCCATGCCAGAGCCAGCTAAAACTATTTTTGGTGGAGGAACACTATTTATTCTTTTCGACTCACGACTGTTAGTCGTGACTTTAAGATGCGGGAAATTAAATAAATCATTGTCATATTTGAGCTTATCTAAAGCTGTTTGGTTTAATAAATTTGCATGTTGTTTATAGATTTTAGTGGCAGCAGTAGCTAGCGGACTATCGAGATAAACTGGCACGCGAAAGTCTAAATGACTTTCATAGTAGTCATTTAAGACACTCAAGACGTCTTGAGTTCTTTCCATAGCAAAGACAGAGATCACTAAAGTGCCAGCTTTAGCGGTCACACTTTGGACAGCTTGTAATAATTTTTTTTCCCGATTTTTTTTGTCAGCATGTAGGCTATTGCCATAGGTACTTTCTAAAATCAAATAATCTGCTTGACCTAAAGTTTCGGCGGTTTTCATCAAGGGCATATCTTGGCCACCTAAGTCTCCAGAGAAGACAATGCTTTTGCCATTGGCATTAAATTTGATAAAAGCCGCGCCTAAAATATGGCCAGCATTATATAAAGTAAAATCAAGTTTGTCATTTAGTTTAAAACTTTGGTGATAATTGATTGCCGTCAAAGCCTTGGTGGTTTTAGTGACATCTTCTAAGCTGTATAAAATTGATAAATTATGTTCACGGGCTTTGCTGCTCAAAATTTCTTGGTTGTCAGCCAAAATTATTTCTGCTAATTGGCAAGTAGCTGGTGTAGCGTAAATTTTTCCTTTATAGCCTTTTTTCAAAAGTAAAGGTAAACGTCCGCAGTGATCTAAATGAGCGTGACTTAAAATTACGGCTTTGATTTTTTTGACATCAAAAGGAAATTCTTCCCAGTTTTTGAGATAAGTTTCCATTCCGCTTTGGAATAAACCGCAGTCAACTAAAACGGGAAAGCCATCGACTTCTAAAAGATGGCAAGAGCCAGTCACTTCACCGGCCGCTCCAAAGCTTGTTAATTTTATTTCTGGCATTTTATTTTTATGTTTAAGCTATAAGCAGATGACGCTAGCTAATTCTGGAGTCCCGCGAAGCGGGACGATAGAATCTTATTATAGATCAAGTAAGACTCTATCGCTTCCTGCCTGCTGGCAGGCAGGCGCTCCAGAGTTACTAGACTGCAATGTTTGACGTCATCTGCTTTATTATATCTTAAATTAGACTTTAAATAAAATAAGAACCACCCCAGGGTAGGGGTGGTATTGAGAGTCATTTGCTCTGCGCGTGTGCTACCACCGCAAGTCGCGCCAAGCTGGTGTGACTAGAAAGGTGCCAGGACGTTTTGTTGGCGCAGGGACTGGTTTGATCACCACGATGGGCTGTCTTTTGGGACGGGCGATTTCCGGGAGACGGTAGCTTGTTCTCAATTGCCGGAGTTGATCGACTTGTTCTTTCATCTCCGTCGGCAGGAGATTTAGCTTGTTGAGAGCTACAAACATCCGGCGACGGAACTTGACCCAACTCGCACCTTGTCCAAGTAGTCCTTCGCGCTTTTTCATGTTTCCTCCGTTTTGATTTGACAATGACATCTTTTGCGTTCGTTATCCGACGACGGAATTTGACCCAGCTGGCGCCTTGCCCGCGCTGTCTTTTGTGCTGTTTCATGTTTCCTCCGTTTTGATTTGACAATGACATCTTTTGCGGTTGTTGTGCGAATTCTTTAGCAGTTTATAGCTACTTTAGATTTTGGTCAAGTGAGGTAATAAATATAAAAAGCTGCTCCCCGCGTTGCGGGGAGCAGCTTAAAAACTATTTTATATTTTACCGACTAGGTCTAGGCCAGGTTTTAAAGTGTCAGAACCTGGTTCCCAGTTAGCTGGGCAAACTTGGTCACCATATTTATGGACAAATTGGGCGGCTTGGAGTTTGCGTAAGAGTTCTTTACTTGATCTACCAATACCGTTGTAGTGAATTTCAATAGTTTTTAAATTACCTTCGGGGTCGATGATAAAAGTTCCGCGTAAAGCTAAACCTTCTTCTTCGATCATCACACCGTAGCTACGAGTGATTTTGCTAGTGGGGTCAGCCACCATGGGAAATTTTATTTTTTTGATGGTCTCTGATTCATTGTGCCAAGCTTTGTGGACAAAGATAGTATCTGTACTGACTGATAAGACTTCAGCATTCAAAGCCTTGATTTCTTCATAGTGATCAGCTAAGTCGCCAAGCTCGGTTGGGCAGACAAAAGTAAAGTCAGCGGGGTAGAAAAATAAAATTACCCATTTACCTTTATAGTCAGTTAAAGAAATTTTTTTGACTTGCTCTTCATGATAAGCTTCGGTGTTAAATTTTGGTGCCGCCTGACCAATTTTTGGTGAACAAGCACCGCAGCAACAATCACTTTGTTCGGCAGTTTCTTTATCGTTGTTTTCATTGTGGTCACAGCCGCAAGCACCGCCGCAACATTCATCCATATATTCTTTATTCATAATTTTTTATTTAATAATTATTTATTTTTTAAGTAAAGCTCACTAACATAATCCCAGTTGATAATTGGCCAGAAATTAGTGATGTATTCTGGACGGCGATTTTGGTATTTTAGGTAATAAGCATGCTCCCAAACGTCTATACCAAGTAAAGGGATTTGTTTTAAAGTCAGGGGACTATCTTGATTGCTAGTTTTGGTGATTTTTAATGCGCCAGCCTCTAATACTAGCCAAGCCCAACCAGAACCAAAAACAGTAGTGGCCGCATTATTAAATTCAGTTTGAAAATTTTCCCAAGAGCCGAAAGTAGTTTCTATTTGCGTTAATAATTCTCCGGTAGCTTTATTATTTTCTTGAGCCGGTCTTAACATTTGCCAAAATAAACTGTGGTGTAAATGTCCACCGCCGTGATTTTTGACAGCTATTTTGATGTCTTCTGGTATTTGCTCTAAATTTTTTAGTAATTCTTCAGCTGTTTGAGCAAAAAGTTCCGGATGCTTATCGACTGCCTCATTGAGCTTAGTACAATAAGTAGCATGATGTTTATCATGGTGTATTTCCATAGTGGCCTTATCGATATAAGGTTCTAAAGCGTCATAAGTATAAGGCAAGTCTGCTATTTTATATTTTTCCATATATTTTTTGTTTAATAATAAAATTATTTTAAAGTTGCCAAGATTTCTGCATCACTTGGCGTGCCTTTTTTTAGAAAAATTATTTTTCCTGCTTTGTTTATCAAGACAACTGTGCGATTGATGATGGGCTTACCAAAAAATAGTTTAGTGGCTTGGTATTTTTTTGAGACTTCTTTATCATCGTCTATCAATAAATCAAAAGCAAATTGATTTTTGTCGATAAATTTTTGGTGTGAACCTTCATCGGCCGGATTAATTCCAAAGACAGTTATATTTTGATTTTGAAATTTACTAAAATCATCACGAATAGCACAAAGTTGTGTCGTGCAGCCTGGCGTAGAATCGCCAGGATAAAAAATCAATAAAATATTTTGTTTATTTAAAAAATCGTTGAGAGCTATTTTTTCTCCCGCTTGATTTTTCAAAGTAAATTCTGGCGCTTGATCACCAACTTTGATTGGCGCGATGTCTTTATAATTTTGCATATATAAAAGGGCTAATATTTAATTATTATTTTGGCCAAAGCTGCGTGCCGTCATCTTCAGTTAGGATGATAGCATTGACTGGGCAGCATTGGGCGGCTTTTAAGATAGCTTCTTTGTCATCACCACTAGGATTTTTGACTACGGCGATGCCTTCATCATCAAGCTCAAAGGTATTTGGGGCGGCTTGTAAGCAAGCAGCGACACTGATACATAGTTCTCGGTCTACTTCGATTTTCATAGTTTATTTATTATTTTATCTTCCATTCTTTTTAAAGCTAGTTTATAGCCACCAGCGCCTTTTTTGAAGTCATGAGAAATTTTAGCTATAGTTGCTGATGATAAGCCAGTTTCAGCCTCTATTTTACAATAGGGGACTTTGGCTTTTAGCATTTTGGCTACTTGATAGCGATAAGCTATTTCTTTGATTTCATGAGCACTTAATAGATCATGACAAAAGCGGGATAACTCCTGGCTATTTTTTAAACTTAAGATAGCTTGAAAGAATTCTTTGATAGCTTCATTTTTTTCGGTGGGCATATATCACTTTAGTTTACTAAAGTATAACAAAAGCTATTTTTTTTGTCAAAAATGCTTTTACTTCTTATATTCTTCTCTAATCTTAGCCAAAATAAATCAAATTATCATTGACTTTTGCCAAAATTTTTGCTATAATTAAGACATAAAATAAAGTTGGCAAGATAACGATTAATTTTTTTTATCGTGATTTTCCCAGCTTTATTTTTATTAATCAGAAACATATGGAAAATAAAATCCAATCCTTTCGTTTAAGTGCTAGTATTGATCCTTGGTCTTTGCCAGTAGGCAAGAGCCAGAGTTCTTCTTTTAAATTGCTTAAGGCACAACGAGGTTTTTTATTAAACAGTGATTATTGGTTGATTTTGACCTTTGTCTCGGCTGGTAGTTTTTTGCTTTTTTGGGTGATGAGCAAAAATATTTAATTTATCCACGAACTTTCCCCGCGGGGCGGGGTAAAATTTAAGTATTAATTATTAAAAAAACAATTATGTCAAAAGTAGCTTCTTTCAAAATGTGTTCTTCTAAAGGAGAATCAAGATTGATGAGTGGTGACTATTGGGCAATCGTCGTTTTGTGTTCGGCCTTGTCTTTCCTTGTCCTAACCATGATGTAGGGTATAAATTAGCTAATTAATTAATCCCCTTTAAGGGGAGTAAACAAATAAAAATATGGAAAATGCAGAAAATGGCATTTTAAATGTTTGCCCCAAATGTGGCACAGAAACTTGCCAATGTGTAAAATCTTTTCACTTAGTGAAAAGACGGGATCACCCCCAATTTGAAACGCATGAGAGCTGGCTATTGCTCGCACTTTTCTTGCTAGAGACCATGGTCTTTACGGCGACGTGAATGACTTAAAAAAATAAAATAAATATATGAAATTAAATAATAATAATTTGTACTTTATTCCCACTTTAATCCTTTTATTGGTTAATTGGGCTAACTATACATTATTTGTATAACAATTATTAAATATATAATCCGGGACTGTACTTTGAAAATTTAAAAGCGCGTGATATTTCTCTACAATTGAATATAGAAAAATCTTTTCTTTTTTAAAAAATCCCTTAGCAGACAACTGTTTGTTTAAGGGGTTTTTTATTTTGTGCTATCGCCCAAAGGGCGACCACCCTCTGGGTGGTAATATTCCTTGAATGATGAATGTATTGTATAATATAAGGGTGAAAATAAAAATGAGGAATACATTAGGTTTCACCATTGTTAACTTAATCATTAGCCTAGCAGTGTTTGCTATCTTGAGTACTATTATTTTGGTAGCAATAGATCCAGCCAGTAGAATACAGGAAGCCAGAGATACGCGTCGACGGCAGGACGTGGTGGCCTTAGCTAAGGCTTTTAAAGACTATAGTCTAAATCATCAGGGGCAGTTACCCTTAGTCGGCGATATTAGTAACCGTAAAAGAGTTTTGTGTAGTAATATGACACGTTTGACTTGTGGAGATGATGCTGACGCCTGCTTGGAGATTGACACAAGCACTGATTTTTTAGACTCTTATTTACCCACTTTACCGATTGATCCAAGTAAAACTAATGCCGCTGATTCTGGCTATTACATCGAAGGCGATCCCAGTACTGGGCAAATCACTATTGGTGCCTGTAGCTACGACCAAGCAGCGGTCACTAATCAGCCGAAAATTAAAGCCACGGTTTTAGACTGCGGTACAGCTGGCATCGCTTATAATGGTTCTTGTTGGTATATCGCTGCTGCAGCTGCAGCTGTGAATTGTACTTACGTTTGTAGTGCGGGCTTTAGCTTGACTTGCGATGGTGGTGTGACGCCAACAGTGAATAGCTGTGAATTAAATCGTCAATTTGGTGTTTCGGCTTGTGGAGCTTGCAGTAATACCACTGGCGCTGGATTGGCATATTCTCCAGGCATCTACACCTTGACCGGTGCTTGTTATGAAGATAGCCAAGCTGATGTTTGTAATGGCTCAACTTCAGCTTATGGTAGGCCAATTTGCCCTTGTTATTAAAAATAAATTTTAAAACACTCCCCCTGACGGGGGAGTGTTCTGTGTAAATAAGAGAAGAATGTTTGCTGCTAAAAGCGGCATTTTTTATTTTATAGCATCTGTGTTATAATTTAGGAGAAATAATTTATTTTTACTCCATGAAAATTGCTAATTTTAACTATTCTTTAGGCAAAGTTTTTTTAGTTTTATTGATTCTTAGTCAAGCGACTATTTTCGTCAGTCTTAAAGCAGCGACTCCTAGTAAAAATCAAGTTTTGCCAGTTAATTTTTTCTTGAGTCAAACAGATTTTACACCGGGTGACAAAGCAGTCTGGCTAGCAGGCTTGGATAAAAATACAGATTGGCAAGTAGTCAATTTTTTGCTAGAAAATACAGAACAAAATATTAGTTTATATTTTCAAACTTTTAGAAACGAAGAGGGCTTATATCAGGCGGATAGTTTTTGGGATAGCGCTGACTATCCAGGGGGCAAGTATGCTTTAAGTGTACTAGCTCAAAATTTTGATGAGCAAGGCAAGATTATTACTCAAGAACAGTCAGCTTTACAAAGTTTATATTTAGCTAGTCTAGTGGTTTTAGCTGTCGCTGATACAGGAGACGACAATAGCACCTCTACGCCAGAGGATAACAATGCCACTAGCACAGCCGTAGTAGTTGAAGAATTTTTATTACCACCAGCCAGCGCCGAAGTCAGTGGTCAAAATATTGGTTTTGCTGTGCAATTAAATCAAGTCATAGCTGACAACCAAATAGTTGGGGGAGCAATCTTTACTTTAGATGGAGAATTAGCCACTACTTTAAGCTTCAGTAAAGAAAATAATAGTAGTGCGATTTACAACGGTGTTTTGGCTGACTCTAGTTTGTATGCTAACGGAGATTATTATTTAGTCGTTTGGCTCAATAATAATCAGAACTATATTTCTGAACCATTAGTTTTTAAAATCAATAATATTGCTGAAGAAGAGGTGACCACTGATCCGAATAATTATCAGATAAATTTAGTTAGTCCAGAAAATAATAGTAAGATTTCAACTAAAGAATTTTTAGTTAATTTTAGTACAAATTTTGCTGCTCAATCTTTAGGATTTTTATTATTTAAAGAAGATGATCCTTCGATTGGCGGTGAATATACAATCGAGAGAACAGATGGATTTACTTGGAGTAAGCTAGTTGATTTAGACGCTAGTTTTGTGACGGGAGAATATATTTTGTCCAGCATTGGTGTTGATGTAAATGGTGTGCCCTATGAACAAGTATTTAATTTAAATATTGATTTAGGTGAGACTTTTGAGAATGCGACTAGTTCGAATCCTTTATTGCCAGCCTTACCGGGTGATGAAAATAGTAGCTCAACTAATGCTACTTCGACTGATGAGGAATTTGCTACTTCAACTGTGGAAATAACTTTAACTCCGTATCTAGACGATTTGTGTTTAGCAGAAAATATCAGCGAAGCTAAAGCATGCGAAGATTATTTAAGTCGCGTTTATATCGAAAAAGAATGTGAGCAAGCTAATATTTTTAATTTACAAGATTGCCAAAACTATACTAAAGAGAAATACTTACCTAAAATTCAATGTTTTTTAGCTGATCAAAGTCAGTGCCAAGGGTTATTACAAACTGATTATCTTAATCGTCTAAGCGTCAAAGAACAGACTAGAATAAAAACGGACGATGTTTTAAAAAGTTATTTACAAAAGAATATTTCAGTGCAAAATTTACAGTCTAGTTTGGCGAATAATAATCTAAATAATTTTTTGCCACTGATAGATGCTACAACTAAAGAAGTATTTTTAGCTTCAGCTGAAAGCTACACTGCTCTACAGGTCAATGGGGCTTTAGATTTTTTAAGCAATGTAGTATTAGTATTTGATACAGACGCCGATGCTTTGAGTGATGATTTAGAGTTTTATTATGGTACAGATTTAAATAATCCGGACTCTGATAATGATAGTTATTTAGATGGTCAAGAAGTAGCCAATAATTATAATCCATTAGGAGTAGGGGCATTGGACAAAGAAAGCAATGATTTGGCTAAAGTTTTAAGTCAAAAACTAGCCTTAGCTCAACCAAAGCTAAATGCTAGTATAACAGCTGAACTGACAATCGATGAATTTTCTAAAGCTGATAATAGTTTGATTTTGACTGGCATTGCTCCAGCTAATACGTGGTTAAACTTATATTTTTATAGCCAAGTGCCATTATTAGTTAGCACCAAAAGTAATGCCCAAGGTGATTGGTCTTATCAGCTAGAGCAGGCTTTAGTTGAGGGTGATCATCAAGTTTATTTAGCTATCAACGATAGTCAGGGAAAAATTGTCAAACAATCAGCACCCTTGGCTTTAAATATTGATCAAGATAAAATAGTTGAACCAATCATTAATAATCTGGTTAATGATATAACAGTGGTTCCTAGTATCAATTTTTGGCAAACTTATCGCTGGTATATTTTAAGCTTGGGAGTTTTAGTTATGATCTTGTTATCGACTTATTTATTTTTTAAATTTCGTAAAGAAAAAATTAATACTTAAAATTTTTTAGTGAAGAAATATTATTTTATAGAAGACACTTTTAGAAATAGAATGATCGTGAGTTTGATCACGATCGCTGTCTTGTCGGCTTTTAATTCTTGGTTTTTATATAAAGATCAAAAATTATCACAAGCAGCTGTTACCCCGCTGACTTTTTTTATAGATAATAGCTTAACAGCTGATTGTTTGGTGGGTACTGGTAACTATAATCCTAGTACGCGTACTTGTGTAGAAGCAAACACTAGCTATAAGGCCTGGCGTAGTCCGGTCACTGGTTTAGCTTGGATTAAAGCCGCGCAAACAGCAGGTAGCATCGCCACTGGTGGTCATAGTATTTATTTTCGGGCTGGCACTTATCGGAATTATTTGACTAGTGAGTATCTGCCATCTGGTGTAGATGCTAGAAATAATAAAGTAGAGGCTTATCAAAATGAAGAAGTGATTTTGTCAGCGGCAGCTGTCAAAACCATCTGGGAGGAGATGGGAAGCGGTATTTACAGGACAGCTTTAGGTGAGCTCAATGGTGTCAAAGAAAAAGATTATCGTGGCGTGTTTGAGGATGGCGAGGCTTTATACAGTGCTCGTTATCCAGAAGATTATACAACTAGATTGAATACCTCTAGCACAACTAGAGAATTTTTTATTGATTGTGATTTGAATCAGTTGACGGATGAAAAAATTCTTGGCTCTTGGTTTGAAGTGATGAATGAGCATCTATGGCATAAGAAGGCTCAAATCACGGCCTATAATCGAGGTTCTTGTGTGGCTACTTTTTCGACTGTTGTATCAGAAAATAATTTTTTAGAAATAAGTAGCGCACCATCAGTTAGCACCGATTATCGTTTAATAGATAATATAAATTTATTAGATAGCCCCGGTGAATATTTTTATCAAATAACGGCAGATATAACGGATTTTGATTATGTATCTGTTTGGCCAATTTCTGGAGAGGCGCCACAAAGTCATCTGTGGGAGGTGGCCGCTCGACCAAATGCTTTGTATTTTTATACTACCGCTACTAATAATACCCACCATTTAGAATTAAGAAAATTGAGCTTCACTGGCAGTGGTGGCACAGGCATACAGGTAAAGGGTAACACCGAGGTGATGGCTAATTCATATTTAATTTTTGATGATTTGCATGTTTATAATAATGCGGGGTCAGGATTTTTTACTACGGGCTATAATAATCATATTATTTTTAAGAATTCTTTAGTGGAAAACAACGGCGCCATTGGTGTCAATTATCAGGGACCCTATAGCTCCTATGGTTATAATATTGTAGATAGTCAATATTATTCAGTGAATTCAGAAATAGCTAATAATCAATTTTTAAATAACGTCAGCTGTGGCTCTTATACGGTCTATGTTAAAGATTTAGATATTCATGAAAATTATTATGAAGGTAATGCTTTATTTAATTTAAATTCAGCTCTATCTATTCATGATTCTTCAGACGTTGAGGTCTATGATAATCATATGTTTCAGAATGGTGGCAATGGTATTTTATTAGAGGGCCTAAGATTACAGCGCGTACATCGTTTGCATTTGCACGATAATTTAATTGAAGAAGCAGCTTATTTATCCCCGGCTTGGGTAACTGGCATTTGGCTATCCGATACGGACAATACTTTAGTTGAAAATAATATTGTCCACACCCCTAATGGTTTGGGTTTACATATTGATTCTGGTAGGGACAATGTAGCTATTTATAATCAATTTCTAGATATTTATGATAATGTGCCTACTGTAACTTATGCCGCTGTAGCTTTAGAAAATTCTGATGGTACGGATCCCAATGGCACTTGGGCTTATGCGATTAACAATACCATCGCTCACAATGTTTTTACTGGTAGTTTTAAATATGGTTTGAAAGTTTATGAAGACTTAGATGACGCTGATGGCACCAGTGTGCGGGATAATACAGTGGCTAATAATATTTTTTATTCTACCAGTAATAGTAAGGTGATTCCAGTGAGCTTATTAAATGACGTAGACCATTCTTTAAACACTTACGACAATAATATTTATTATGCACCTTCAGCTTCCGAAGTGAAATTTGTTTATCAGTCTTTCGGTAATCAAGCTAGTGGTGAGTATACTTTTGCTAATTACCAAATACAATCTAATCAAGACTCTAACTCTTTAAACACCAACCCTTTATTTACTAACTTTGCTTCTAACATCTTCACCCTACAATCTAATTCTCCAGCCATAGATAATGCCATACTTCTTGCAGATATTAATAGTAGTAGTTATCAGGGTTCAGGCCCAGATATCGGTGTCTTTGAATATGCTTCAGGCCCAGTATGTGGTAATAACCTGATAGAAAGTGGAGAGCAATGTGATGATGGTAACACTACAAATAACGACGGTTGCTCTTCATCTTGTCAAACAGAACAAGCTAACCCACCACCTCCAGTCAACCCCACCTGTTCAGATAATCTCCAGAATGGCAATGAGACAGGTATCGACTGTGGAGGCTCCTGCACTAGTTGCTCTAATAATCCACCACCAGTGAATCCACCACCCCCACCAGAAGATCCTCCAATAGCTTGTGGTAACAATATCCAAGAGCAAGGAGAACAATGTGATGATGGTAATCTAGTAAATAACGATGGCTGCTCTTATCTATGTCAAATAGAAGTAGAAGTCACTCCTACTTCAACTCCTACTATCTTAGAGATAGATAAACTCCAAGGTAGAATAGTAAAGACTCTATTAGATCCTAAAGTCTATTATATTAATACTAATAACCAAAGATACTTTATTCCTAATCTTAATACCTTTAAATCATGGTTTAAGAACTTTAATAATCTAGAAATAATTACTCCTCAAACTCTAGCCTCATATGAATATAAAGGTAGACTGACAGTGAAACCAGGTAATCTAGTCCAATTTAAAGATTCTAATAAAGTCTACGCAGTAGAACCAGAAAAAATCTTAAGATGGATTACTACAGGCACCATTTTTAAAGGCTTTGGTTATGACTTTAAAAAAATAATAAGTCTACCCCAAGAGGATTTTCAATATTATACTCAAGGTGAAGATCTCTCTACTTCAACCACTCATCCTACAGGACAATTATTAAAACATGGTAACTTTGCTCCTATCTTTTACCTTAAAGATAATATAGAGTACTGGATTAAAGATGAAACTACTTTCTTATCTTTAGGCTTTAGATGGCAAGACATTATCACTATCCCTGTTAAGTATTGGTATACTAGAATACTAGATAACTTTAGCTTTAGATTAAAGGATAGATAAAAATATATATTAAAAGAGGCCCCACTTCGTGGGGCCTCTTTTGTGAGGATATTTTGTTGTCTTAAAATGCAGCAAGAAGCTCCACGTACGCCGAGGTTTTTGTAATAACGCAAGATAAAATCTCTTTGAAGCTAGGGCTGACTAAAATGCAGCAAGAATCCCCGCCGAAGGCGGGGATTCTTGAGAGAAGTTTATTTTAGATGTTTTAAATCTAATTTGATATTTTTACTTTTTTGTAAATAACTACCGATGACGAGTAAGTTAGCGCCAGCATTTTTTATTTGTTGAAAGCTTTCTGCATCTACTCCACCATCTATTTCAATATTTATTTTTGGATATAAACGACGGAGGTTTTTTATTTTAGCTAAAACTTTTTCTTCAAATTTTTGATCTTGTTTTCCGGGATAAACTCCCATCAGCATGACAGTGTTAATTTTGCTAATATTATTTTTTAGCACTGATAGTGGCGTGTCAAGATTTAAGGCTAGACCAGCCTGAATCTTTTGTCGCTTTAAGAAGTCTGCTAAACAAGCAATCGCTTTATTATCGCCCTCGGCTTCATAGTGCCAGATAATTTTTTTTACTTGAGAAAGCTTTGTCCACTCGGCTAAATATTTAGCGACATTTTTAACCATTAAGTGAATTTCTAGCTCATGATTTTTGACAAATTGTCTGATATGTTCTGGCTTAAAAGGGGTAGTGGTTTTGACAAACTGGCCATCTCCGATATCGATTTGTAGATAAGAAAAAAATGGTGACACTTTGTTCCATTGAGTAACAAACTCACTTTTGTTGCGTGCCAAAACAGCGGGGATAATCTTGATTTGTTTATTCATCCTAGTTTATTTAGTTTTTGGACTCTTCTTTTATAGCGAGGAATAGCCAAGAATTTGCTACTCAAAAAAGTATTAATAAAACTTTCAGCTTTTTTTAAATTTAAATTTTTAGTCATTAAGCACAAGACATTGACGTCTTCATCTTGACGAGCCTGTTTAATGCTAGCTTCACTATGAGCAAAAGCAGCACGAAGATGCTGGAAACGGTTAGCGGCCATGAGCATACCTTGACCACTGTCACAGCATAAAATACCGCGGCTGTCTTTATTTTTTTTCATCATCAAGGCTACTCGCTTGGCATAGTCAGGATAATCATCGTCTGCTTCGTGTTTTAAATTTCCCTGATCACTTACTTTATAACCTTGTTTTTGTAAAGAGAGTTTTATCTTTTCTTTTAATAACCAACCATCGTGGTCAGCCCCTAAATAAATAGTCATAAAATTAATCTTGTTAATTTATTTGTCCAGTCCCCGCATACGCGGGGATGGCGGACAAAAACTTACTGATTTTCCCAGCTTTATTTTTATTTTCCCCGCTTCGCGGGGAAAGCCAATGTATGCATAAGAATATAGATAATTTAGCATATTTTGAGGAAATAGTGAAGTATGCTAAGATGATTTTATGCGTGTACCGATCAGAAAAGCAGGAATTTATCAAAATTTAAAAGCAGACTCTTATCTAACTCAAGATAAGTTTTTAGAATTGCAGGATAAATTAAAAAAACTAAAAGTAGTAGCTAGACCTAAATGGATCAAAGAAATGCGCATCGCAGCTTCAGACGGAGATTTTTCTGAAAATGCATCTTATCAAATAGCTAAAGCTAAACTCAGGGGCACAAATCAAAAAATCGATGATTTAGAATATTTACTTAGTCGAGCACAAATTATTTCAGCAAAACTTGATAATACTATTGTTAGGTTAGGTCACAAAGTCACTTTACTAAAAGACCAAGAAAAATTTATTTTTCACATTTTGGGCGCCACAGAGACTAATCCAGATAAAGGTATTATTTCCTTTTCTTCTCCTTTAGGCCAAGCCTTGATGGCTAAAAAAGTAGGGGAGATAATAAAAGTGAAATTAGCAGATAGAGAGCTAGAATATAAATTAATAAATATCCAGTAAGTTTTTCCCCGCTGCGCGGGGAAATGTAAAGCATTACGTAGTTTAGGGCTAAAATTTATACAAGCAAAAACCCCGCCAACGGCGGGGTTTTTGAGAAAATTTATTTAGTGTGTTTTTTCTTGGCCTTGGCTTCTAGCATTACTTTCTTTGCTTCTAGTCTTTTCTTAGTTTTTTTGGAGCTAGATTTTTGTGGCCGGCCATGAGCATGTTGTCTTTTTGACATATCAATTTAAGATTATTTTAATAAATATAAGCTATTCTAGCCTTTTATGGGAATAAAAGCAAGGGGAGCCTATATTATTTTGACAAATGTTTTTGTTTGTTCTAATCTTTCCTTAGATCTTTTAATAGACAAACATTAAAACTGAGGAGGCAAAGATGTGGTGGTTACCGCATTTGCTCATCATTTTTGTGCAGGTGATAACTGTACTACCCTATGGTATTGCCAGTTATCGTTTCTACCACCGTCAACCAAGAGTCATGACTTGGCTCTTAATCGGCATTATCCTGGATGTAGTGATGGCAATGGTTGGTTCTTCGGGTTTGTTGCCTCGGATGAGTGATAACCAAGGAGCGCCATGGACCAGCGTGTTGTTTTTGCTTCACATAGTGACTGCTGGCTTAGGCATGTTTGGTTTTATCTGGCTGTTTTTCTATCTGTTAGTGAAAGGGGTAAATAGAGAGTACGGTAGATTGCGTCGGTTCCAGTATTTTGTTCTTTTACATATGTGGATCATTGGCGTGGGGATAGCTATCATCAACTTCATTAGCAAAGTGGCCTTCGGTATCCGCATTTATGATTTGCTTTAATTGTTTTCTGTTTGTTCAGCACAGCCACGTTGCAAGATACGTGGCTTTTTTATTTGACAAGAAAAAATACTAGCAGTATAATATTTGTTAGAATGTTAAAAATAATTTTTCCATTAAAAAAACATCAAACAGACTATTGTTTAAAATTTTTT
>Ga0075911_116_pt1 | contig 16674 bp, 26 predicted proteins | sample RifGroA2_FD_68330 | JGI IMG/M metagenome (GOLD analysis project Ga0075911, IMG submission 68330) | Parcubacteria bacterium GW2011_GWA2_36_10 | reverse complement strand
AAATAAAGAAAAAGAAAGGTAAATAAAAGTATATTTAAAACACCCCTGTCATCCTCGCGAAAGCGGGGACGGGGGTGTTTTGTCTTAAATAAAAATATATTGTATAATGTTATTGTTTTTATATTTATGCTAAATACAAATAAAATCAGAAAATTTTTTCCAGCCATTAAAGCCGGTAGAATCATTTCTAACAACGCCGCTAGCACACAGGTGCCTAGTCAGCTATTAGATTTATTAAAGAAATTAGTAGTAAAATACGAAAATGTCCATCGTGGTCAATCTGACGCTTCACTGGAAACAACTAGAGAGTTTGAATTTGCTTATGACACGATTGCGCAATTTGTGAACGCAGCGTCTCGTAAAAATATTGTTTTGTATCGCAACACCACCGAAGCCATCAATGCTGTCATGTATTCTTTGATGACCGAATTCAAAGACGGTGACAATGTAGTGACCACTTTTATGGAGCATAATTCGAATTATGTTCCGTGGTATGGTTTGACGAAAGAGATTTTAGCTAAATTTGGCATCAAAGTAGAGTGCCGTTTAGCTAAATTTGATAAAGTGACTGGTCAGCTTGATTTAGAACATTTTAAATCTTTAGTAGACAAGAGGACAAAATTAGTTTGTTGCACTGGTGCCTCAAATTTTTTAGGTACCAAAAATCCACTAAAAAAAATCCGAGCGATTGCTGATGCTAGTGGCTATCAGCAGCCAAATGGAGAGAAAAAATCTTATTTTTTGATTGATGCTGCCCAATTAGCCCCTAATGCTTTTATCGATGTCAAGAGTTTAGACGTCGATTTTTTAGTTTGGTCTTTTCATAAGATGTTAGCTCCTTTTGGCATGGGAGCCTTATATGCTAGAGAAAAATTATTATTAGGCATGAAACCATTTCTTTATGGCGGTGACATGATCGCTGATGGACAAGTAAGCCCAAAGAAAGTCGGCTATAATGATTTGCCCTGGAAGTTCACAGCTGGTACGCCAAATGTTTTCGGCACGATTTTATCAGCGCAAGCTATTAGATTGTTATTAGATTTTGCTTTAAATCCTGGTAAAAATATTTATTTTGGTTCTCATAAAAAATTAGCCTTGGCTGATGTCAAGCAAGCCATGAAAAATATTGAGGCTCATGAGACGTTTTTGATTGCTGAAGCCTTAAAGATATTAGGTGAGATTCCGGGACTTACTATCTATGGTCCAAAAGATCCGCTGATGAGGACCTCTTTAGTTTCGTTTAATTATAAAAACTTAAGTCCGTTTAAAATCGCTGAAAGTTTAAATAAGCTAGGAGTAGAGTCTCGGGCTGGTTGTCATTGTGCGACTTTGGCACATTATTATTATAAACTCACACCGCCAGCTAGTTGTCGTTTGAGTTTTTATATTTACAATGATTTGTCAGATGTCAGGCGAGCTTGCTTAGCAGTAAACAAAGTTTTAAATAATAATAAATAAAAATTATGCAACAATGTTCAATTTATGACCGATCTTTAAAATTTTCTCGTGCCACTTATGGTGTCTTGGTCTTAATGGCTTTTTTTCTTCATAATCAATGGTTAGTTTTGTTAGTTGCCATTTTGGCTATTATCGGCTCTTTTTCGGTAAAATTAAACATTCCTTATGCGCTGCATGTTTTAGCCACTAAAAAAACAGCGGTGCCAATCCAAAAAGAGTTAGGTGAATTAAATTTTGTCTCTGCCGCTACCGGAGTTTTGTTGCTGGTTGGTTTTTTACTTTTACATTACACGCCTTATGTCAATTTTGCTTGGATTTATATTTTGATTGTTGATTTGATGATATTTTTAGCTTGTTTAGTGGGTTTTTGTGTAGCCACTTTGATGTATATTGTCTTAAAAAAGATTTTTAAGAGAGAAAAAATTAGCTCTTAATTTTTACTTAATGCCAGTCAAAGAAAAAAAAGCAAAAGAGGACAAAAATATCGGTAAAGATTTGTATTTAAATCAAAATTGTTGGTTAGTCAAAAATCTCGGCTCTCTACCATATAAACGTTGTCAATATTGCGAATTAAGATTTCGTAAATGTTTATTTTTGCAGTATCAGATTATTAGCGTGGTTTTGATCAGTTTTTCTTTTATTTTGTTTTTCTTGATAGATAAAAATATTTCGGCTTCGGCTATTATCATCATTTTTCTTTTAGTGATTGTTTATGGCTATTTTTTTAATAGCAGTACAGAAAAAATCATTAAATCTAATTTTTTTGAAAAGCAAAGTAGCTTGGCCTTCAAAGAATTATCTTCTCAACTTGAGGAAAAAGTAGCAGCGCAAACCAAAGAAATCAAAACCAAAGCTGAACGCATGATTAAATTATTAGAGATGCGTTCTAGTTTTTTAGATATTGCTTCACATCAGCTAAGAACTCCGACTTCAGTCATCAGGGGGACATTAGCGATGATGCGTGATGGTGATATGGATAAGATGAAGCCAGCTGAACGGAGTAGATTCATCGATGGCATGTATCAAAAAAGTATCAAGCTAGAAGAAATTATCAACGATATTTTGATGGCTTCCGAGATGGATACCAGCGGTGAGATGAAGATTACACTTAATGATCAGATTGATTTGACTGATTTAGTCAATAAAATTATCTCTGAACATATTTTTGATGCGCAAGCGAAAAAATTACAGCTTGTCTGGCAAAAACCAAGCGAAGCGATGCTTATCCAGGGTAGTTTGAAATATATCGGAGAAACTATTGATCATATTTTAGATAATGCTATCAAATATACTATTCAAGGTGCAGTGACGGTGACTTTGAATAAAAATGACACAAAAATTTTATTAGCCATTCAAGATACTGGTATTGGCATCCCGAAAGCTGATCAAGCTAAGGTTTTTAATAAATTTGTCCGCGCTAAAAATGCAAAAAATGCTTATACTGATGGTTCTGGTTTAGGCTTATTTATCGTCAAAGAAGTGATCGATAAACATCCAGGAGCCAAAGTGTGGTTAGAAAGTCAAGAAAATAAAGGAACTAAAGTTTATTTAGAGTTCACTTTAAATAAATAATTAGCTTATAAAATTTTAAATAAAATAAAGAGGAGCACAAGTGTGTCTGTGCTCCTGTAGTTCCCTTGGTGTTGCCGTCGCTACTTGGACTGATCGACGGCATTGAACTCGATCTCGACAGCGCAGCCGAAAGGCAGTTCGGTGACTGCAAAGACCTTGCGACGAGGCATGATCTCGACTCCAGCGAATAGACCTCTCCAATGCCAGTTGAGTTTCATATAGTGCTCCATGTTACCGGCCAACATGATGGTGGCGCTGTAGACATCGTTGAAAGTCAAGCCACAAGCTACAAGCAGAGTCTTTATGTCGAGGCCGATTTTTTCGATCTGATCCTCGAAATCACCATGTGGCGTGAAATCTGGGTTGATGGCCACCACGCCGGAGAAGTGGAAGTGATTGCCGATTTTTACGCATTTGGAATATGCCAAATGTTCGTCCTCCATCTGTGCGATGGCTTCTGGTTTGGTCTTCAAAGGCATAGATCCCCCCTGGTGGTTGAAATGAAAGTGTACAAAAGACAAGTAAAACTACAATAATAACTAAATTATGTCAAATACCCTCGCGGAGCGGGGGTATTTTAGGAAAATCAGGAGAAGCAAAAAGGGCCTATAAAAGAGGCTGTGAATATTTGACAAAAGCCAGTATATTTTATAAGCTTGCTGTAAATTTAAGCCATCCAGCATTCGCTGGACAAGAATTTTATGTATAAAAAATTAGACCAAGTTTTAGCTTTGGTGACCAAAACAGGGGACAAAATGATTGTCGTCTCGGAAAATCATGATCCTTATGTAGTCATGAGCCTCAAAGACTACGAAAGACTCTTGACAAACAATGTCGCTGTCCATGATTTGAGTGAAGACGAGCTTTTGAGCAAGATAAATAGGGATATTGCTATCTGGAAATCTGTCCAAGCCAGCAATGATTATAATCTTGATCAGTTCAAAATTGATGAACAAACAGTTGCTAGTGGCCAAGTAAAAAGCTTAGCTTTAGAGAAAAAGCCGGAAAGTATTGAAAATTTGGAGCCGGGCTTGCAGCAAGAGGAAGAAAAGTACTACTTAGAGCCGGTCAGTGATAATTAGACTTTTTGGCTAATATTAGCCTAAAACAGGCACATTATTGCTGGCGTTTTTAGGCTCTTGCCAAAATCAAAAGACCGTGCTATAATCTTTGTGTTTTAAATAAAAAAATAATTAATAAATAATTAAATTCAAGATAGCTGGATCATAAAAATCCTGAATATTTAAAGGATTGCTATCGTAAGGAGATTAAAAGAAAATGGCAGCAGAAATTTTTAAAAGAGAAAAAGTCCACGTCAATGTAGGTACCATTGGTCACGTTGATCATGGTAAAACTACTTTAACCGCCGCTATCTTAAAGGTTTTGGTGGCTCGTGGTGGTATTGCTCAACACAAAGATGTTGACCAAATCGATAACGCTCCAGAAGAAAAAGAGCGTGGTATTACTATCGCAACTGCTCACGTTGAGTATGAGAGTGAAAAACGTCACTATGCTCACGTTGACTGTCCAGGTCATGCTGACTATGTCAAAAACATGATTACTGGTGCCGCTCAAATGGACGGGGCTGTTTTAGTGGTTTCCGCTACTGATGGTCCTATGCCCCAAACTCGTGAACATATTTTGTTAGCTCGTCAAGTTGGTGTGCCTTACATTATTGTTTTCTTGAACAAAGTTGACCAAGTTGATGATCCAGAATTAATCGATTTAGTAGAAGAAGAAATTCGTGATTTATTAAAGAAATATGAATTCCCTGGCGATACTACTCCTATTATTCGTGGTTCAGCTCTTAAGGCTTTAGCCGATCCAACTGGTGACGCTGGTCAACCAATCATGGATTTAGTGAAGGCTTTGGATGATTATATCCCAGATCCAAAACGTGATACTGAACATACTTTCTTAATGCCAATTGAAGATATTTTCTCAATCGAAGGCCGTGGCACAGTCGTCACTGGTCGTATCGAAAGAGGCATCATCAAGATCAACGAAGAAGTAGAGTTAGTCGGTTTGAGACCAACTGCTAAAACTGTAGTGACTGGTATTGAAATGTTTAACAAACAGTTAGAAGAAGGTCGCGCTGGCGACAATGCTGGTTTGTTATTACGTGGTACCAAAAAAGAAGATGTCGAACGTGGACAAGTATTAGCGAAACCTGGTACTATTACCCCTCACACTGAATTCACGGCTGAAACTTATATTTTAAGTAAAGACGAAGGTGGTCGTCATACTCCATTCTTCAATCCAGTCGCTTTAGAAGAAAAATCTAGATTTGCTATCCGCGAAGGCGGACGTACAGTTGGTGCCGGTGTGGTGACCAAAATCATTAAATAAATATTTTACTTTCTCTGTCATGCCCCTTCGGGGGCGTGGCAGGGGAAAAGAGTATAAAAATAAGCAATTTAACAATTATTAATTTAAATTCATTTTCCATGCAAGCTAAAGAAGAAATTCAGTCAAGAATTCGCATCAAGATTCGTGCCTACGATCACAAGATCATTGATCAAGCTACTAAGACTATTATTGAAGCAGTTGAACGTAGTGGTGCTAAAATCTTGGGACCTATTCCTTTGCCTACAGAAAAGAAAAAGTTTACTGTATTGCGTTCTACTTTTGTGCACAAAAATTCTCGTGATCAATATGAGATGAGAATCCACAAAAGAATGCTAGATATCATCAACCCAACTCCACAGACGATTGATACTTTACAAAACTTGAATCTTCCAGCTGGCGTAGATATTGAAATTAAAATGTAATTGTTTTTGACAAGTCAAATAAAATAATAAATTGAGTTCCTTTTGACATAACCCAAATTATTTGGAAGTGTGGCAAAGAATAAAATTTAATTAAAGGTTAAATCACCAAGTAAAAATCTAAACTACAAAAGAAAAATTTATCACCTATTTAATTTAATTTTAGGTGAAAAATAAGTTTTGTTACTAGAGTCGTGATTCTATCCTTTAAAATGTTTAAAGTATAAAATCACGATTTTTATTTAAAAGTAATTAGTAATATTTCTACCCCGCAACGCGGGGCAGAAATACAAGATAAGTTTAATTAATAAATTCAAAGAAATGGCCAAGTTTATTTTAGGAAAAAAACTGGAAATGACCCAAAAGTTTTTAGCAGACGGTCGTGTCATCCCAGTCACAGTTGTCCTTGCTGGTCCCTGTACAGTTGTCCAAGTCAAAGGTGACAAAGATGGCTATAGTGCAGTTCAGATCGGTTTTGAACAAAAGAAAAAAGCAAATAAACCAATGGCAGGACACTTAAAGGGTCTGTCAAATTTTCGTGTTTTACGCGAATTTAGAATAGCTAAGATAGATGATTTTGCTCGTGCTAAAGTTTTTGATGTCACTTCTTTTGCTGTTGGCGATAATTTGACAGTCACGGCTACTTCCAAAGGTAAAGGCTTTCAAGGTGTTGTCAAACGTCATGGTTTCCATGGTTCTCCTGCTTCTCATGGTCATAAAGACCAGTTAAGAATGCCTGGCTCTATCGGTGCCACTGATCCAGCCAGAGTATTTAAAGGTACTCGTATGGCTGGTCATATGGGTGTGGACACTGTCACAGTCAAGAATTTGGAGTTAATAGCCATTGACCCAAAGAATAATTTGTTATTTATCAAAGGCGCTGTGCCAGGTGGTAGAAATTCTTTAGTGAAAATTGTCACTGATGGTGAAATTAATTTTATAGAAAATACTATTAAAGAAGAAGTAGCACCAGTTGTTGAAGTTATTCCTGTGGTAGAAGAAAAAGTCGAAGAAAAAACTTCAGGCAATAAAGAAGTTGAGACAGAAGATAAAGAAGCCCCTAAACAAGTTCAGGGCGAGGAAGAAAGTAAATAACTTTTTGAACTTGTTAACTTTATAACTTTATAACTTTTATGGCAGATCTTAAAGTAAAATTGTATAACTTTGAAGGCAAAGAATTAGGCAATCAAGACTTGAATGCTGCCTTTTTTGGTGTCAAAGTTAAGCCCATAGTAGTCCAACAAGTAGTCATCGCCCAAAATGCTAACTCCCGCGAAGCTATTGCTCATACCAAAGGTAGAGCAGAGGTGCGTGGTGGTGGTCGCAAACCTTGGAAACAAAAAGGTACTGGACGTGCTCGTCATGGCTCTATCCGTTCCCCATTGTGGGTCGGTGGTGGTGTGACTTTTGGTCCAACTTCAGAAAGAAACTTTGCTCAAAAAGTTAACAAAAAAGTGAAAAAGCAAGCCTTAGCGATGGCTTTCAGTGATAAAGTAGCCGAAAGCAGATTGATTTTGGTTGACGGCTACAATTTAGCCGATGCCAAAACTAAAACTTTAGCTAATGCTTTGAAAAATTTACCAAACAATAAACAGTCCACTTTAGTGGTCACTGCCAAGGCTGAAGATAATATCGTCAAAGCCAGTAAAAATATTCCGAGAGTCAAGGCTATTTATTTTGGTAGTTTAAATATAGTAGATTTATTGAAATATAAATATATTTTGGTCAATCAAGATTTGTTAAGCAAGATTGAAAAACATTATTCATAAAGCTATGGGTATTTTTAAGAAAAAAGAAGAAACACCAGTCGCAGCAGTAGCCAAAACTACTGATGAAGCAGTGTTAAAAACAGACAAGGTAGTTAGTCCAAAAACTGCTAGTATTTTGTTACGCCCAGTTATTTCTGAAAAAGCGACTTTTGCTAATAGCTTGAATCAATATGTTTTTGCGGTGAATAACAAGGCTAACAAAGTAGAAATCAAAAAAGCTATCAAGGCTGTTTATGGTGTGATGCCACAAGCGGTCAATGTGATAAATGAGTTAGGTAAAAATGTCCGTGTTGGACGTAGGTTTGGTAAAAGAAAAAATACCAAAAAAGCTATCGTCACTTTGAAAAAAGGCGATAGTATTACTATTTATGAAGGCATCTAAGTTATCAAGTTAGTAAGTTATCAAGTTTACAAACTTTTAAACTTGTTGACTTGAAAACTTTTAAACTAAATCATATGGCAATTAAATTATACAAACCAACTACAGCCTCAAGACGTAAAACCAGTATTTTGATCAACAAAGATTTGAATCAGGTTAGACCGCTTAAGTCTTTAAGGGTGATCAAGAAAAAACAGGCTGGTCGTAATAATCAAGGCAAAATTACTGTCAGACATCAAGGCGGTGGAGTCAAAAGATATATTCGTTTGGTGGATTTTAAAATGGATAAATTTGATATTCCCGCCAAGATAGAAACGATTGAATTTGATCCAAATCGTAATGCTAGCATTGCTTTGTTAGTTTATGCTGATGGTGAACGTCGCTATATTTTAGCACCAGAACATTTAAAAGTTGGTGATAAAATCATTAGTTCAAAAAATAAAGTCGCTATCACTCCTGGTAATCGTTCTATTTTAAAAAATATCCCCACCGGTACCACTCTTTGTAATGTGGAGATGATTGCTGGTAAAGGTGGTCAATTGGCTCGTTCAGCTGGTAACAGCGTGATTTTATCTTCTATCGATAATGGTCAAGCTCAACTAAAATTACCAAGTGGTGAAATCAGAATTGTGTCAGAAGAATGTTCAGCTACTATTGGAACGGTGAGTAATACCGAGTTTAGAAACGTCCGTTGGGGTAAAGCTGGCCGTATGAGACATTTAGGCATCAGACCAACTGTCCGTGGTAAAGTGATGAATCCAGTGGATCATCCTCATGGTGGTGGTGAAGGACACAATCCAATTGGTTTGAAGTCACCTAAGACTTACACTGGTAAAAAAGCTTATGGTATCAAAACCAGAAAAGCTAAATCAGCTTCTAATAAATTTATTGTCAAACGTCGCAAGAGCCGACAAACAACTAATTAAACGCTTATGTCAAGAAGTTTAAAAAAAGGTCTATTTACTGACGCCAAACTATTAAAGAAGGTTTCCAATTTACGTCCTGATGCTGGTAAAATCATCAAGACTTGGTCCAGATCTTCTACTATTAGTCCCGAGATGGTTGGTTTTACTTTTGGTGTCCACAATGGACGTGAGCATACCAATGTTTATGTGGTAGAGAATATGGTTGGCCATAAATTAGGTGAATTTTCTCCTACCCGTAAATTTTTGGGTCATGGTGGTAAAATGGCAAAAACTCAAACTAAAGGTAAATAAAGCAGCTAAAATAATTATATGATTGAGATTAAAGCAAAATTAAATTCCGTTAAAGTTTCCCAAAAGAAAGTCCGGCTAGTAGCTGGGGCTGTTCGTGGTTTGTCCGTGGTAGAGGCTTTATTTCGTTTGCCAGTGATTTTTAAAAGATCTGCACCGATGATAGACAAATTATTGCGTTCAGCCGTGGCCAATGCTCAAGATCGTTATGAAGTAGCTTTAGAAGACTTGATGATCAAAAGCATTATTGTCAACAAAGGCATGGATTTAAAACGTTTTAAACCAGCTGCCTTTGGTAGAGCACATCCATTTCGTAAACATTCTGCTCACGTTACTATTGTTTTGACGGCTAAAGATGGTGCTAAAGTAGTGAGTAAAGTCAAAGAAAAGAAAGTAGAAGCTGAAACGGTCAAGCTAGCTGACATGGAAAAAACTGCCAAAACAGAAACTAAAGCCAAAGCTGTGAAAAAAGCAAGTAAGACTGAAGATAAAAAAGATAATAAGAAATAGTTATGGGACGTAAAATAAATCCAAAATTATTCCGCCTTGGTTTGAGTGAAAATTGGCTATCTCGCTGGTATTCTGGTAAAGATTATGCTCAATTTTTGCAACAAGACGTGACTATCCGCCGATTCTTGAAAAAGAAATTAAAAGAATCTGGTATTGATAAGATTGAAATTGAACGTAACCGTGGTGAAATCACTATTAATATTCAATCGGCTAAACCAGGTTTGATCATTGGTCGTGGTGGTGCTGGTATTGAAGATTTGAAAAAATTGATTGCGCGTAAGTTTTTAGAACGTAGCATGAAATTACAGCTCAATGTCACGGAAATTAACAATCCAAGCTTATCAGCCGCTGTCATTGTTCAGGGTGTAGCCGAAGATTTAGAACGTCGTATTCCTTTTCGTCGAGTTTTGAAACAAAACATTGAAAAAGTAATGCACGCTGGTGCTAAGGGTGTGAAGATCATGGTTTCTGGACGTTTAAACGGTGTGGATATTGCTCGTCGTGAAAAATTAGTCCAAGGTACTATCCCGGTCAGCACTTTGCGAGCCGATGTGAATTACAGTCGTGGCGTGGCTTCTACTACTTATGGTGTTATCGGCATTAAAGTTTGGATCTATCGCGGTGAATTTTTCGCTAAAAAGACCAAGAAAGAAGAAGTAGTTGAGCCGGTTAAAACTTTTAAATTATTTTCCAAAGACAAAGCAAATATTCAAGTAGTAGATAATAAGAAATAAATATGTTAGCTCCAAAGAAATTAAAACATAGAAAGTGGCAAAGAGGCGATCAAATCAAAGGCAAGGCCACCCGTATGACCAAAGTCAGCTTTGGTGAGTATGGTTTGAAAAGTCTAGAAGCTGGCTGGATCACTTCCCGCCAAATCGAATCAGCTCGTCGAGCTATCACTGGTCATGTCCAACGTGGTGCTGAAGTATTTATTCGTATTTTTCCAGACAAGCCAATCACTGCCAAAGGTAATGAAATGCCGATGGGTAAAGGTAAGGGTGCGGTTGATCATTATGTCGCCGTAGTCAAGCCAGGTAATGTGATGTTTGAAATGATTGGCCCAGATGAAGCTACTTGCAAAAAGGCTTTACAATTAGCCGCTTATAAGTTACCGGTCAAAACTCGTTTTGTCACCAAAGATTTAAGATAAGCTTTATGAAAATTCAAGAATTAAAACAATTAAGCATTAATGATTTGCATGAGAAATTAGCAGAATTGCGAAATAAAAATCGCGAACTACGTTTTAGTATTGCTAATAATCAGTTAAATCATGTCAGAGATTTACGTAAAAATAAACATGATATTGCTCGTATTTTGACGGTGCTGAAAAGTGTAAATCTTAAGAAATAAAATATTATGACAAAAGAAGTAATTATTAGAAAAATGGCTGGCGTGGTCGTCAGTGACAAAATGAGTAAGACCGTGGTAGTTAAAGTCATTAAGATCAAGACCCATCCAAAATACAAGAAACAATATCAGGTTAGCACCAACTACAAAGCCCATGATGAAAATAATACTTGTAAAGTTGGTGATAAAGTGATAATTGTTGCTTGCCGCCCGATATCTAAAGATAAAAGATGGAGAGTAGCTACTAAATAAAGATTAATCAAGATTGATATTTCCCCCAGGGGGAAATATCAGAGATAGAAATAATCAAGGTAAGACTGATATCTCCCTGGGGGATATCGGACAAAGTATAATTATATGATTCAACACAGATCAATGCTAAAAGTTGCCGATAATTCCGGTGCAAAGCTAGTGCAATGCATCCATGTTTCTGGTGGCTACAAAAAGCGTTATGCTCGTTTAGGCGACATCATCACGGTCACTGTGAAATCTGCTCAGCCTTATGCTCAAGTAAAAAAGAGTGAGGTGGTGCATGCGGTGATTGTCCGTCAACGTAAAGAAACTCGTCGTAAAAACGGCACTTATATTCGTTTTGGTGAAAACGCTGTGGTAATTATTGATAAAAAAAATAAAGAACCAAAAGGAACTCGTATTTTTGGGCCAGTGGCTCGTGAATTAAGAGTTAAAGGCTTTAATAAAATTATTTCTTTAGCACCGGAGGTATTGTAGTATGAAAAAAACTAAATTAAAAGTAAATGATCAAGTCATCGTGATTGCTGGTAAAAGTAAAGGTAAAACCGGCAAGATCACTCAAATTCTACCTGATTTAGATAAGGTAGTAGTTGAGGGTGTCAATATCATGTATAAACATATCAAAAGTCGTCGTAAAGGCGAAAAAGGTCAAAGAGTAGAGTTTAATGGCCCACTTCACTTGAGTAACGTCATGCTTTTATGCCCAAAAACTAATCAGGCTACTAGAGTAGGTATGAAAGTCAACGGTGACAAAAGTAAGTCACGTCTTAGTAAAAAAGCTAACGAAGTGATTGATTAAAAAAATTTTATGAATCAATTAGTAGAAAAATATCAGAAAGTTTTAAGAGCTCAATTACAAAAGGACTTGGGTTTCAAAAACATCATGTCCGTGCCTAAAGTGCAAAAGGTTGTGATTAATGTTGGTTTAGGCCGATCTTTGAGCAATAAGCAATGGGTAGAAATTGTGCAAAGTATTTTAGAACGCATCAGCGGTCAAAAACCAGTGCTAACCAAAGCCAAAAAATCTATTTCTAATTTTAAAATTAGACAAGGTATGGTGGTTGGTGCTAAGGTCACTTTGCGTGGTGAAAAAATGTATGACTTTTTAGATAAATTAGTCAATATCACTTTTCCTCGCTTTCGTGATTTTCATGGCCTAGATCCACACAAGGGCTTTGATGAACATGGCAATTTCACTATTGGTTTCAAAGAACATATTGTTTTCCCAGAAATTGGTATGGAAGATGTGGATAAAGTGCATCCTTTAGAGCTTACCGTCGCGACATCTGCTCATGATGCCAAACAAGCCTTTGCTTTGTTAAGCTCACTGGGCTTTCCTTTTAAGAAAAATAAGAAATAATAGATATGGCAACACAAGCACAAATTGCAAAATCCAAAAGATCCATGGAAAACCCAAAGTTTTCCACGAGAATTGTTCGTCGTTGTTGGCGTTGTGGTAAAAAACACGCTTATATGAGACAGTTTCATTTATGCCGTATTTGTTTTAGAGAGTTAGCTTCCAAAGGAGAAATCCCAGGAGTAACAAAATCAAGTTGGTAAATTAAGTCAGCAAGTAAAAAAAGTTTACAAGTTCACAAGTATTGATAAGAACTTGAAACTTGAAAACTTTATAACTTTTAAACTAAAATTATGACAGATCCTATCGCCGATATGTTAACAAGACTACGCAATGCCGTGGCTGTAAAAAAGCCAGAGGTGGTTTTACCATTCTCGGCTGTTAAGTTTAGTATTGCTAAATTGTTAGAGGCTGAACATTATATTAAAAAAGCAGAAAAAATCGAAATTACTGCTCGTCCTCATATTCGAGTGGAATTAAAATACGAAAACGGTCGTCCTGCTTTGAATCATTTAAAAAGAATTTCTAAACCAGGCCAAAAGATTTATGTCAATAAAGAAAATGTGCCTAGAGTTTTGAATGGTTTTGGTTTAGCGATTGTTTCTACTTCCAAAGGTATTATGTCCAGCCAACAAGCAAGGCAAGATAAAGTTGGTGGTGAATTAATGTGTGAAATCTGGTAAACAAGTTTACAAGTTCGCAAGCTTTAAACTTTACAAGTATACTTGAAACTTGCTAACTTACTAACTTTATAACTAAAATAATATGTCAAGAATCGGAAAAAAACCAATTATTATCCCTAAAGGTGTGGACATCAAGCTCGATGTTTTGGACACTAAGGTAAAGGTGAACGTCAAAGGACCAAAAGGTGTTTTAGACGTTACTTTGCCTCAAGGAGTAAAAATTGAAGCATTAGATGATCAATTGATTTTGAGTATTGATGATATTACCGATAATAAAACTCGTGCTTTTTGGGGTTTGGCTAGAAACTTAGTCAATAATGCGGTAGTAGGTGTGACTGAAGGCTTTAGTAAAACTTTAGAAATCAACGGTGTTGGTTTTAAAGCTAATGCTCAAAATAACAAGCTTACTTTAAATGTTGGTTTTTCCCACCCAGTCGAATATCCTAGTCGTCCAGGAATATCAATCGAAACAGAAAAAAACGTGATTAAAATTTCTGGTATCGATAAACAAATGGTTGGTCAAACTGCGGCTGAAATTCGAAAGATTAAAAAACCAGAGCCTTATAAAGGTAAAGGCATTAAATATAGTGACGAAGTTATTAGACGTAAGGCTGGTAAAGTCGTTAAATCATAAAAATTATGAAAGATGCAAATAAAATCAAAAGTGCGAAAATTTTACGTCGTCGTATTCGCACCAGAGCCAAGATGGAAGGCACAAGCTTAAAACCTCGTTTGTCTGTTTTTCGTAGTTTGCTACATATCTATGTCCAAGCTATTGATGATGTGAAATCCGTGACCCTTGCCACTGCTTCAGATAAAGAGCTTAAAATTAAGGCTAAAAGGATTGAAATAGCCGCTCAAGTAGGCGAGCTGATGGGCAAAAGATTAGCTGAAAAAAATATTAAAGAAGCTGTTTTTGATAAAGGCGCTTATAAATATCATGGCCGTGTGCAAGCTTTGGCTGACGGCATTAGAAAAGGCGGTATTAAATTTTAGTTAATATTATGGCAGAAGAAAATATCAAACAAGAAAAAAGACAAGATCGACCTCCATTTAAAGGTAGGACTAATAATCGAGGCCGCTCTCCAAGACCGGAAAAGGAAAAAGAAGAGTTCCAACAACGCATGATTGATTTGGCTCGTGTTACTCGTGTCATGGCTGGTGGCAAACGTATGAAATTCCGAGCTTGTATGGTGATCGGTGATGGTAAGGGTAGAGTGGGTATGGGTCTAGCCAAAGGCGCTGACGTGTCTGACTCTATTACCAAAGCTGTTCGTCAAGCTAAAAAGAATATCGTTCATGTGCCAATCGTTGACGGTACTTTACCACACAAAATTGATATGAAATTCAAAGCCGCTCACTTAATGCTTAAACCAGCTAAAAAAGGTAGTGGCATCAAAGCTGGTGGTGCAGTCAGAATTATCTTGGATTTAGCCGGCGTCAAAGATGCGGTGGGTAAAATCTTAGGTTCAAATAATAAAGTAAATAATGTTCGTGCTACTATCAATGCTTTGACTGGTTTTAAAATTAAGCATACTAATGCTAAATTCGATAAAGCTGTGAAAATTGAACAAGTAGTAGATAATCAAGCAAAAGTTTAACTTAAAAATATATGTTGTCTTTGCACAATCTTCAAACAAAACCAGGCGTCAACAAGGCCAAAAAAAGAGTTGGTCGTGGTAACGCTTCTGGTCGTGGTACTTACTCCACTCGTGGTTTAAAGGGTCAAAAAGCCCGCTCTGGTGGTAAATCAGGCTTAATGCCACGTAGCATGAAAAGCTACTTATTAGGTATTCCAAAAACTCGTGGTTTTCGATCAATGGCTTCTAAAATGGCAGTGATCAATTTGAAGGACTTGCAAAGCCAATTTAACGATGGACAAGTAGTGAATTTACGTGCTTTAATTAAAAAAGGCTTAATTCAGTCTTTAGATAATGGTGTGAAAATTTTATCTACCGGTGCTTTGACCAAAAAATTGACCGTGGAAGCTCATGCTTTTTCTGAAGCTGCTAAAAAGCAAATCGAAGCCGCTGGCGGTAAAGTCACGGTGATTGCTTTAAGACCAGAAAAAATTGAGAAGAAATAATAAACAAAATGTTAAAAAAATTACAACAAATTTGGAAAGCTAAAGAGATCCGTAACAACATCTTTTATGTTTTGGCCTTATTGATTGTATTTAGAATCGCTGCTCATATTCCTATCCCTGGTGTTGATACTAGTAGTTTAAAAACTTTATTTGGCGGTAATGATGTCTTGGGCCTAGTCAATTTATTTTCTGGCGGTGGTCTACAAAATTTTTCAATAGTCATGTTGGGTGTCAGTCCATATATCACGGCCTCGATTATTTTTCAGTTGTTAGCCATGATCGTGCCAAAGCTTGAGGCTTTGCAAAAAGAAGGTGAGTATGGCCAACAAAAACTAAACCAATACACTAGATTATTGACCGTGCCTTTGGCTTTTATTCAGGGCTATGGCTTTATCAAGCTTTTATCGCAAAAAACTAACGGCGCTTTATTAGGATCTATGTCCAGTGCCCAAGTATTTTTAGCTTTATTAATGATTGTGGCTGGTAGCATATTCTTGATGTGGTTAGGTGAGTTAATTACCGAGAAAAAAATCGGCAACGGTATTTCTTTGCTTATCTTTGCCGGTATCGTGGCCAGTTTACCACAGTCATTAGGCAATACTTTGGTTGCTTTTGATAGCTCACAGATTTTAAATTTCGTGATTTTCACTTTGATTGCCTTAGTTACTATCGTCACTATTGTCATCATCACCGAGGGTCAGCGCAATATCCCTGTTTCTTATGCTCGTCATATGGTGGGCCAAAGAAATGCTGGCGGTGTCAGCACCCATTTACCTTTGCGTGTCAACCAAGCTGGTGTGATTCCGATTATTTTTGCTATTTCCATTGTCATTGTGCCACCAACCATTGCTCAATTTTTCTTAAATTCTGATGCTAGTTGGTTAGTACATTTTTCTCAATGGGTGATCAATATCTTTAGAAATCAAGCATTTTACGGCGCTATTTATTTTGCGGCTGTTGTTGGTTTTACTTATTTTTATACTTCTATCATTTTTCATCCTCAACAAATTGCGGAAAATTTACAAAAACAAGGTGGTTTTATTCCTGGTATTCGTCCAGGCTTACACACAGCAGATTATTTAAATAAAGTCATGGTGCGTATTATTTCCGCCGGCGCTTTGTTCTTGGGTTTAGTGGCTGTTTTACCGATCATTGTCGGGCCATTGACCGGTATTCAGACCATGTCTTTGGGCGGTACCTCTATCTTGATCGTCGTAGCAGTGGTGATCGAAACTGTCAAACAAATTGATGCGCAGTTAGTCATGCGTGATTACGA
>Ga0075911_110_pt2 | contig 17182 bp, 13 predicted proteins | sample RifGroA2_FD_68330 | JGI IMG/M metagenome (GOLD analysis project Ga0075911, IMG submission 68330) | Parcubacteria bacterium GW2011_GWA2_36_10 | reverse complement strand
AGATCGCTTAATCTTACACAATGCTGACGGCTACCAAGTCTTTAATCTCAAGGATAAACAAAAAGAAAATTTTTCTTTTAGCCAAAATACACAAAACACCAGTATCCAAGATCTAGCCATCTATGGCAACAACATGTATGTCCTAGATAAACTTGCTAAACAAATCTTCAAATATCCACAAAGCAATAACACTTTCGCTAACGGCCAAGCTTGGCTAAAAGCTAATCTAGATCTAGCCTCGGCTAGTAGTCTAGCGGTAGATGGCGATCTCTATACTGTCCTAGACAATGGCCAAATCAATAAACTCAATAAAGGCAATATCCAAAAATTTGATTATCACGAGCCTTATCCTGCAATCGGCGCTAAAGCAATCATCAAAACCTTTGCTAGCTCTAAATATCTATACTTAATCGATCCGGCTAACCAACGCGTCGTGATCTTCGACAAAGCTGGCGATATCAAAGATCAATATACTTCTTTGAAGTTTGATAACTTGCTAGATCTAGCAATTGACCCCGCCGAAAAAGCCATTTATCTGCTCAACGGCAATCATCTGTATTTACTGGCAATTAATGAATAAATAACCCCGGGATCAACCCGGGGCTTCACACTAAAAAACAGCCCTAGGGCTGTTTTTTTAATCAATTAACAAAGGCCTAGTAAGCAAGCTATAAATGGAACAATTTTAAAAAACAAAACATTACCATCTATAATAATCAAAACTAATAAAGAATAAAACACACAAATATATACTGGAAAACGCACCATCCAAGATAAAGCCCTGTAAATTTTATTTTGATTATAGTATTCTTTCACCTTTTTAGTCTCTATAATTGGAAAAAATATCCAAAATAGAGCTATTAACCACCAATAATCTATGTGTTCAGTAAATCCAGAACCAGTTGGCATTCCGATACCAAATTTTATATATATAAAAGCATTTATAAATAAACCGAGACTAATATATGCTGGTTTTTTTATATATTCAGTAACAAGCCTATTTATATGTATTGTAACTGATAGCCCAATAATAGCAAAAAAAATGATTAAGACAATTAAAATTTTAATCAAATTTGGTAATATAATAAAAAAATCCTCCGTATAAAACATTAATACCGCTATTAGGGCCAAAATAAATAAACTTATAGGCACAGTGCTAAAAATCCCTATTAATTTTGCAACATCCTTTAATTGTTCTGTGGAGTAATTTTTAAAATTCTTCATAACATGCTTTTATGACTCATCAAAATCTCGTAAGCCAGTTATACTACCATATAATTCTCTTGATGATAATAATTGTATAAAATTTTTGTTTTTGTCATAATAAAAATGGATTGAATATGTCTTATTATCATTTTGATCTCCACCAAAAGAATAGCCAGTATAAATATCTGAACCGCCTTTTTCTTTATCATATCTCACACGTACTGTTAAGTCTGCCCTCAATTCAAAAAAATTATTTTCTAATTTATTAATATCTTCAATTCTAATATTTTTAAAATCATAACCAACTACACGCCCCCTGTTATACATATAAGGTGAGATATACATCGAATGTAAATCGATAGAAGATAAAACATTTTCTGGTAAATTACTATTATTTTGAATATTAAAACTAACCATAATATCCCCAATTTTAAGTTTAATATCATTTTCAATCTGCCTATACACTTCCTTTAACTTTAAATTTAAATCAAGTTCTTCATCCAAAAATTGTTTTAAAGCTTTGACATCACTTAATATAAATAATTCTCCTTTTGAAATTTTTTTAAATTCCGTCATTAATTCTTCGATGGGGAAATCTGAGGCATTATTTGTAACTAAAACATAATTCATATTTTTATGTTTTTTTGCATCATCAAGAATCGTTAACCATATTAAAGTATCCTTAAAGCCCTCGTCTTCATCACCATGAAAAGGCCGCATTCTTTTAAGACATCTATTTACTAAATCATTTTGATTAAATTTTGGAGTTTTTAAAACTTCTACTTTATCCTTAACTAAAATCTCATGAAGTATCTGTGGTACTTTGATTTTATAATTTTTCTTATAATGTTTGTCGGAAATTTGAACACCAAATTTAGACAAGGCTAATAAACCATTGTCTATTTTTTGAACCACCCCATCAATCTGCCCCAATGTCTGCTCTATACGTTCCTGTGTTACGATTTCAGGCATAGACAAGAATACCCTTTGGTCCAAACTATTTATCTTAATAAAACCAACTGAATCTGATAAAGAAGAATTAAAAAGCTTACTAATTTTATCTTCATTATTAAACCATATACTGTTAGTATCAAATACTATCTTGTAGAACACATTTTTTGACATAAATTTCATTCATTAGCACTTATTATTCTAGAGTGCTAAAAATCATTTGTCAACAACCAGAAATATACCTAAAAAACCTCCCACTAGGGGAGGTCTTTGTTGGTAAAAAAATATTAAAAAATCTCCACTTTACCGCTCAAATCTTCTCCTAATTGCGATTCAAAAGCCGCTAGTTCGTCTTCTTTAATTCTTTTTGGTACTCTAAAATACCAAAAATGTTTATCAGGAATAATCCATTCATACTTCATGATAGACTTATTAACTTTAATGGTACTATCAAGAAACATACTATCTAAAGATTCTATAAATTTATTTAATTCACGTACACCATCCTTAGATAATACATCTAATATTTGTTGAATCATATCTCTACTGGCAAGATCATTAGTAAATTCTTCTACAACATCGTCATAACCATCTCTACATTCATTAATTAAATTTTCCCAAGAAGAAATAGATGAAATCAAAGTTATAGAAAAACCTGCATCACTACTCCATTTTTGCTCAATTTTTTCAATTATTTCTTCATCCTGTGTACTAAATTTAATGTCCATATAATTTATTGTTTAAGCCAATAATCAATACCTTCTTTGGGTTGAAATATAGTTTTTAAAACTCCATTATTTTTAATTGAACTAAAAATATTTTTTTCTACATCATATCTTAAAATATCACCATTATCTCTTATTTTTTGTAAGAGGTTACCGGATCCTTTCCAAATATTTTCCAAAGTATTTTTAAATTCTTCTTTAGTTATATTACCGCCAAATTCACCTTGTTTTTCTACGTGTTTGATAAATTTTTTTTCAATCGTAGAATCAGCTAAATCTACTACTATCTTATTAGATACTTTAACACCATAATTCGATACCTTATTAGTAATACCAAAAGTCATCAGCCCAAGTCCAAATTTTTGTATACTACTTAAACTATCATATTTGGGAGATACCAATTCTGCAAAATCTTTACTTTCAGTAGCTATTGATTGACTAGGAGCATTAGTGGTTGTTGGGGCTTGTGCTGCTTGTATATTATTAAATAAGATACCAGCAACCACCATTCCACCAATTACCAATAAGGGAATTATTTCACCATCAGGATCAGTATATTTTAACGGATTATTGATGACATAACTATAGGCATTGAGATTCTGTGGATTTGATAAATGAAATTCTAAAGAACGATCATATTTATCTTTAAATTCTTTAGCGTTACCAAAAGTTAGAACAGCTGGATCCACACTCACAAACCTACCAATATTATTATCCATATATCTAGCACCAAAGTACTGCAAAGTACTTTCTTCATCAGTTTCTTTACCAGTGAAGGCATAATCATTTTTCAAATCTGTAATAGTATTGGTATAAGCACTAGAACCAAATGGTCTATAGTCTGAAACTTCGGCAATATTGCCAGCATTATCTACTAAAATTGAGCTGGAGTTTAAATGATCAGAAATAATGTAATAAGGAGCATTATTATTGTTTATTGTAGCAACTTTTTGGCCATTAATAAAGATGTGGTCTTTGGTGTCATTATTTTTGTCATTGCGTTCATAATATTGATCGATATAGTGTTCTTCAGCAATAGTTATATATTGAGCGGGTGGAGGTGGATTGCCGCCACCATCCATACCATTAAAGCCAATAGCGCCACTCTTTAGAGGTAAAATAATATCTAATGGCTCTTGCGTTTGTTTCATCAAACGCTGGTTATTAGCATCATAAGTATAGTTAGTAATATCTTCACTGCCAGTATTTTGACTCTTGATCATGCGACTACGCCAATCCCAAGTCAAAGTTTTTTGACTATCAGTTAATAAATTACCAGCATTGTCATAAGTGAAATCTTGCGTGCCAATACTACTTAGTTGCTGAGGATTGGCATGAGTATAATCATAAGTATCTAGAGCTGAATTGCTTAAAATATTACCAATCGCGTCATAAGTGAATTGTTGGCTATAATTTGAGTTCGGAATATTTATGTAGCTGACAGTAGTAGAAGCCAGACGATTTAAGTCATCGTATTGATAAGTAGCGGATTTTTTTAAATCAGTATTAGCAGTGTCGGTGATGTTTAAGATATTTCCCACCGCGTCATAAGTATAGCTAATATCTTGCAAAGTGCTACTAGCATTAGAAGTACTTAAATTGGTTAAGCGATAAGCTTGCTCTGGCGTATAGCTGTAGTCTGTTATCAGGCCATTAGCGCGTTCTAAATGCACTAGCTGACCATTTATATTATATTGTAAATTAGAAGCAATAGTAGAAGTGGCTACACTAACAGCGCTTACTTGACCAATATTATTGAAAGTATAGTTGGCAGTTTTATTGTTTGGATAATCTATTTGTTTCAAATTGCCATTTAAGTTATAGCCATAATTAATGGCATAATTATCACCATGGATACGCACATCATAATCTGTCAGTTGATTTAACAAATTATAATTATAAGACTGCCAATTACCATTATGATTATAATTTACATAAGTTAATTTACCGACATTATTTGATCCTTGATCATAAGTGTAAGTCATCTTAATAGAGCCATTGACGCTTTCAGTTAAAACTCTATTTAAATCATCGTAAGTATAAGAAATAACTTGGTTATTAAAATTTGTTTGACTTAAAACATTGCCATTCTGATCATAAGTGTAAGTTATTACCGGAATGTTTTGCGCATTGACACGATGAATCATGTCTTGTGAAATAAGATTATCTAGACCATCATAAACAAAATTGCGAATATTACCCAATGAATCAGTAATTTTGGTTAATTTATTCGTCAAACTATATTCATAATTTGTAGTATAAATATCTTGAGCATTATACTCTTTGACTTGAACTAAATTACCATGAGCGTCTTTGACTAAATCTTTACGACGTGAATTTGCGTCATAAATACTAGTAGTCAAGCCATTATAAATATAACTAGTTGTGCCCACTGGAGTGGTTTCGGTTAAAACTCGGTCTAAGCCATCATAAGTATAGCTTTTAGCTACTTGCTGCAAATCTGGGCTTGAATAGCTAATATCTTGGCTAATATATGGTAAAGATTGACGTGCTACTCTGCCTTGAGTGTCATAGGCTATATCTTGCGTTGACCACTGACTAGCATTAGCTGTTTGCGTTTTAGTTTGAATGACTCTGTCTAAACCATCATAATATTCACGTTGAACTTTGTATTGATTTAAGTCAAAATAATCTTTAGTTTCTTTATAACGAGGAAATTCAAAATCTTGGTAAATAATCTCTTGTTTAGTTAATAATGCTGTTGTAGAGCTTGGGCTAGAAATTTGAGTCTTAACTAATCTTCCAAAAGCATCAAAACTATTCACTGTCATAGCACCATTGGCAGCTGTTGAAGTTGCGACTTGTCCGTTTAATAAATTATATTCCGTATGAGTTGTTTGATTTAAAGTGTTGCTAATTTGACTTGGATACAAATTATACTCATCATAGACAATATTGCTAGTATTATTTTCCGGATCAGTTTCAGCAACTACTAAACCTAAAGTATTAAAGTCTCTATTTACTTCTACATTATCTACTAGATAATCTTCTTTAGTAAGATTAACTTTATTTACTTGTCCAAAAGCTAAATCATCATAATATAACTCTTGTGATTTTGTATCTAGATTATCGGTAATTACTTTTTCTTTTGGCGCTGACAAAATATGTTTAGTAGTATTTTGTGCATACTCATAAGTAGTGGTTTTTTCATCTCCTACTAAATTATCTAGAATCTCACCAGTGTTAATATCCAAATCTACTTGGCCAAGATTATTTTCTGCCAATAAATTGCCGTTTGTTAAATCATAGTCTGATTGCGTAGCTGTTGCTACAGTTGAGCTAGCAAAATCTATTTGTGATTTCTCTGGACTATAGACAAATTTAATAAACAATGTCTGTATATAATCTAAATAATTCTGATAAAAATCCTGTATTTCCACATCCGATCGAGCAATATTAGAAATCCTCCATTCATCTATTGCCCCGTTAAAATAATATTGTGCAAATGGATACACGGTATTATATCTACGGCCAAAATAAGCAGGGCTATTAATGCCAGAAACGACATTATTACTGTCATAACTATTTGAACTATCAAGTGCACCATTGATATAAATTTTATACACGCCATTTTGTCTGGAACAAGCAATATATGTCCAAGTATTATCTACTATTATTGAGCTTGATACAACTGATTGATCATCAGAACCTTGCCAGCCAAATTGAGACGCATTACAACCAAGATGTCCATTAGATAAAAATAATTCTATATTTGGCCTTCCATTGCCACTGTTTTGTTCTTGATAAAATATCGGTTGATGACCACCCACACCACCCGATTTAATCCAACCTTCTATAGTGAAATTTTCTACACCGGGATTATAAGGAGTAAAAGAGAGATATTGATCCACGCCATTAAATTGATATGCTCCATCAGCACGCCGAGTATCAAAACTTAACACTGCTTGTGGGTTGTTATATTCTATTAAGTCAAAATTGTTATTTTCTTGAGCGTTATCTCTTTTATCAGCACTACCACCTAAACCATCCATATGCCAAAGAGACACAGTATTCGCATCGTTTGTAAATCCTGCGAAAAAACCTATGGATTCATTATAATTATTTAAATTACTCTCTTGCCATTTTTGAATGCTAGTAGATTTTAAATCTTCCGCCTCATAAACTTCTTGACGATAAACTTTGCCTATTTTAGCGTAAGTGTCTGTGCTTTCACCAAAATCTGTATTTGTAACATTTCCTTGCTGATAGTAAGTTCTAGTAGTTTTGTTACTAATAGTTTTCTCTACTTTTGCAAAGCCAGCAAATTTTTTGTCTCGAGGATGTTCAGCGTCAAAATATTGTTCTCCACCGGAATAATTATAATCTATCGTAGTGGTGGCTACGCCATCAAAAACATTGATTTGTTGAACTGTTTGAATGACATAGGGAAGTTTTGGATTGGCTAACGCGTCACCGACATCTCGAGATTGAGCTGATGCTTGATAATCTATATCTATGTTACTGCTATGGCTATTACTAATATGAGTTAGCATATTAGTGCCACCATCATTTAGATAAACCCTATTCACATTACCTGGCTCTCCTTGTCTGCTTCTAATTAGATCAACTAAACCATCGCCATTAACATCGGCTAATCTGCCACCCATATCTCTCCCCATATGATCCACAAAAGGTTCTGGAAAAACATAGTTTCCATCTAATGTCCAGCCAAAACCATTATTTATATAAACAGAAGTAGTCAAGGTAAAATTTCCCCCCGTATAATGAGATTGCACCATATCAACCAGACCATCTCCATTTAAATCGGCTAAACGCACACCCAGATCTCCGGGGTTATGATAATCAACAAAATCTAATGGAACGATCCAGCTTGCATCTTCTGTCCAGCCAGAACCATTATTTATATAAACTGCGTTAGGGTGATTCTGAGCACTCTCGTACCATGAGGCTATAATATCAACTAAACTATCCCCATTGATATCTGCCAGCTGTATACCTCCCTCCAATTCATAATAATAGCTAGAAAAAACATAGGGTAAGGTTATGTTGTCATCCAAAGTTATGTCAGTAGAACTGCTTACTTGATAAGAGAAACTAGCTGGCGGCATCAAAACTTCCGCGTCTCTTTCAGCGCTCATACTGACTTGAGTACCTGGTTCTGTATATTGAGCTGAAGCTTGATAATTTATATTAATATTTTTTTGATTATCATTTATATTATTTAAAAATTCATGCGAACTATCATTCAGTTCAATGGATCTACTAATATTTTGATGTCCCCGTAAAAAATCATCTGCGCCGTCACCATTAATATCAGCAAATCTAACACCCTGATCAGTCATGTATGGACCTCCTAATATATTCCAAGGAATGCCATAATAATAGTTCCTCGCCCAACCATCACCAGTATTAATATACATCTCACTGTCCTCTCCTTGTCTTTTGCGCAAAACATCTATAAAACCATCACCATTAATATCTGCTAATCTAGTCCCATAATCCACCAGATTTCCCAAATCATTTTGAACAAAATATGTAGGTAAAATATAATTTTCGTTTAAAACCCAATTTTGGCCATTATTGATATAAACATCGTTCTTATGAGCTTCTGGATGACCACCAGCATCAACGCCATGCAAAATATCTACCAATCCATCTCCATTGACGTCTGCTAGACGAACTCCGTAATCCATTCTCCCTAACATAAAATCAACTGGCGAAACATAACTTGCGCTTTCTATCCAGCCACCAACACCATTATTTAGATAAACCGCACTATCTTGAAAATACCAAGTACTAGTTGACGATAAAATATCTACCAATCCATCTCCATTGATATCAACCAAACGCACACCCAAATCTTCAGAAAGCACATCGGCTCCATTATCCGCCCATTGCACAAAAAATACTGGTAAACTATACGCTGTATCTAAAACCCAATTTTGACCATTGTTGATATAAACTTCTTGAATATTATTTTGAAGATTATTATAGTCCCTACGACTAATCAAAAAATCTGCCAAATTATCACCATTGACATCCGCAATATTTGAACCCGTATTCTTATCACCCACAATTAAATCATAAGGCAAAATATATGACGTATTTAAAACCCAATTTTGACCATCGTTCAAATAAACCGATCTGACACCATTTATACCTTTTACCAAATCTGCTAAACCATCACCATTAATATCTACAATATCAACACCCAAATCAGTAACATCTGGTCCACCTACTTGTATAAAATCAACTGGCAAGACATAACTAGTATCATTCCAACCAGCGTTGACCTGATAACCAAATTCATCTTCTGGCATTGTTGCTTCTAAACCTTGCTCTTGGCTTGGCGCAGCTTGCTGAATGCCACCCAGCAAAGACCTATTGCCATTATCACCTATTTCATAGTTTAAATAATACTTTTTCTGCCACTGATTATTTATTTTGACTAAAATCTGACTAAAACGATAATTATTAGTAACACTGAAACCAGTTTGGAAAGAACTTAGATTATCAGTTCTATCTTCTCTGACAAATTCTACTTCAAAAATACCATCAGTTTGCGTGTGACCAGTATAAAAGATTTTTTCTGGGTATATTTGGCCAGCGTCTTTATAGTACTGATAACGAATAAAGTTATCATTGGTATCTCTGACTTCAGATAATAGCCATTTATAGATTCTGGTATTGTCATTGGGATCATCTTGTCTGTCAGCCAGAGTTTTGCCAAAAGTATAAACAACGCCCATTTTGTCGGTAATGAGCCAAGTACTACTAGTAGTATATTCATACTTTAAGAAATCACCATTTTCAACGCGTGGACCATAGGTACCATGAATATCGTCAGATAAGCTAATAGCAGTTAATTCTCCACCAAGAGAAGAAGTAAAATAATTATCTGTATATAGATTATCTATACCAGTTTTATTTAGTCTTTCAATGCTTGGGATATTTAGAGACCAACCATAGCCAAAAAGATTTTGATTATTTGTATCTTGATTGTTGTAGCTTAAGGCTAAATCCGGCTGTAAATTATTTCTACCCGCTGGCACTTCCAGTGGATAATTATAATTAAAAGCCCCGGTGTTAGTATCGGTATTGATATTCAGTTTATCCGTCAAAGATTTGATTTCATCTTTCTGGATATATGGCTCCGGCTCTTCGCCGTCACGATTAGCATCTTCGGTGGGTAATTTATTTTCTTCAGGCACGATTTCTTCCGGAATTATCTCCACTGGCTTTATTTGCCCGATATCTATTGGCTGGATAGTAGGATCTGGTGTTGGTTCTATATCCACAGGCTTTTCTAATGGCTGGATATTAGCCCGCTGCGACTCAGCGAGGCGAGCTGGGTTTTGACTAATAATTGGCGTTTGATTATTCTCTACTGCTTCTGTAGAAGCAAAAACCGGGGCGGAAAACGCCGGTGCTAGAGAATAAAAAACCAGATTAACACTTAAAACAAAGTGCAAAATCGCTTTATCTAATTGTTTATTACTCAACATAAAGTTTATTTGTTTACTCCGGCGCATGCCGGATAATAATTTATGCGCCGTCTCTTATATTGGCCGTCTGTGTGTAACTTAACGGCCAGAACTAAATTCAATCTAACAAATAAGTGAAAAGTTGTCAATCCCGCCACTAATTGACATATTTTTTAACTTATGATAATATTGTAATACAAATTATTACAATTAATATATTAAACAATATGCGTGAAGTAATAAATATCTCTTTGCCAGCTCCGATGGCTAAAACTGTCAAAAAAGCTGTCAAAACTGGAGACTACTCCTCTACTAGCGAATTTTTTCGCCATCTATTAAGAGAGTGGCAACTTGGCAATCTTTTATTAGAGCTAAATGAAAGCCGCGCCGAAATAGCTAGTGGTAAAGGCAAGACTTTAAAATCTTTAAAAGATTTGAGATAATCTAGGATATATGGAGATTATTTACAGTTCAAAATTTGCCCGCGAGTATAAAAAATTACCCAAAGAAATAAAGACTCTAGCCGAAGAGCAAGAAATTATTTTTCGTCAAGATCCATTTGCTAGCCAGCTAAAAACCCACAAACTCAAGGGTAAATTAGCTGGATTTTTATCTTTTTCCATTGGCTATAAATACAGAATTATCTTTGAATTTAGCAAAGATAAAAAAACAATCTATTTTCACGCTGTCGGTGATCATGATGTTTATCAATAAATAAACCACAAAAATACCCCCGCCGAAGGCGGGGGTATTTTATAAATCTTTATTTTAAAGTAACAGTGGCACCAGCTTCAGTAAGTTTTGCTTTAATTTTTTCTGCTTCTTCTTTTGAAGCATCAACTTTCACCATGACTGGAGCGCCATCAGCTAAATCTTTAGCTTCTTTTAAGCCTAATTGAGTGACTTCGCGAATAGCTTTAATCACGCCAATTTTGTTATCACCGGTTGAAGTTAATTCAACATTGAAAGATGATTTTTCTTCTGCGGCTTCAGCAGCAGCTACTGGAGCAGCGACAGCCATGGCCATTGGGGCTGAAGCGGTGACATTAAATTTGTCTTCTAATAAAGACACTAATTCTGATAAGTCCAAGACTGACATTTTTTCGATTTCTTCGACAATGCTTTTGAACTTAGCAGGAACTACGATTTTTTTCTCTTCTGACATAAAATTTCTTGTTTGCTTTGTCTCCGCCTTGCGGCGGATGACTAAAGGCAAAATATTAATATTTATATATTATTTAATTAATTATTTCTTTTCTTTAATAGCGTTTAAGACGCCAACTAAATTACGCAAATTAGCTCTCAAAGCTCCGACAAAACCAGAAATTGGAGCCTGTAGAGTACCGACTAATTTACCTAACATGACTTCTTTACTTGGCAAGCTAGCTAATCTCTTGACCATGTCTGCTAAGATAAACTTGTTTTCCAAAATACCACCGCCAATAGTCAAGGTTGTATTTTCTTTGGCAAACTTGCTGACGATGCTAGCTGCTACGATCTCATCTTCATAAGATAAAGCGATACCGACTGAACCAGACAAATTGTCTAAAGCCTCGTTGTTTCCTAGCTCACCTAAAGCTTTTTTTAATAAAGTCTTTTTAGCCACTAGATATTCACCGTTTTGGGCTTTCAAGGCTTTACGTAAGTTTTCCACTGTTTTGACGTTTAAGCCGTTATCTGAAGATAAAACAGCTGCCTTACTCAAAGCTAATTTGGCTTGGATTTTCTCTAAAAAATCCTGCTTTTGTTGTTTACTTTTTGGCATACATTTTAAATTAAAAAATCTGCGCTTTAAGCCGCAGACAATAAAATAAGAAGAATTCTTACCTCGGTAGGTCTTATATTTAGCTAATATTAGCCAAAAGCCTACTGTCATGGGCATTTATTTATTAAGTTGTGTAAAGATTATAGCTTAAATTATCAAAGCTGTCAATCCAAATATTTAGCTTTGTTGGCCAAATGCTCTTGATAAGTCTGACTGTAAATCACCTCCCCTTCTTTGGTGGTCAAGAAGTAATAATAATCATTTGGCGTCGGATAGATCACGGCCTCAATACTAGAAATACTTGGGTTAGCGATTGGCCCTGGTGGTAAACCACGATATTTGTAAGTATTATAAGGAGAGTCAATTTTTAAATCATCTCGACTTGGCTGGGTTAAGCCTTTACCGGTCACAAAATTGATCGTGGCATCAGATTGCAAGCCAATATTATTTTTTAAACGTTTCAAAAAAACATCCGCAATCATTTTTTTATCCGCATGTTCTGGTACTTCACGCTCAATGATTGAGGCTAAAGTGACAACTTCAAAAATTGTTTTATTTTGTTTTTTGATTTCGGCTCTTAATTCTGGCCTTAATTTTTGCTCAAAATTAATTAAAATTTTATTTAACAAAATTATATTGTCTGTATATTGATCGACAAAATAAGTGTCGGGAAATAAAAAGCCTTCTAGACTAGCTGTGCTGGGTGCGTCAGCCAAAAAATCATATTGTTCACGCCAAGTTTTAGCAGAAGCAGTTAAGCCTAAAAATTCATCATAAGAAAAATCATGTGTCTCTAAAACTTTCTTAAATTCTGGCCAATTACGCCCCCAGCCTTCAATGATGGTAAATTTGCTCGCGGTATTTTCTGGAATAGCTAAGATTAATTTTGTTAATTGACGGATAGAGCTGCCGGCCGGAAAAGAATAAATACCAGCTTTGACTTTATCCTCTGACTTTAATAGCCAAAGCCAAGTTTCAAAGACAAACTTATTTTTGATCAAATCAGCTTTGGCTAAATTATCACTAATTTCGTTGACACCTTTACCTTGCTCAATGATAAAAGATTTTTGGCTTTCTAAATTGTTAGCACTATTTAATAAGAAAAAAAACCATAGTATCGGTGCGATGATGATAATCACTAAACTTAAAAATATATATTTTAATTTCATAAATATTCTTCCAAGCCTTTTTCTTTTAGTTGCTGTAATAATTTTTTTAAATCTTGAGCTTGACTACCTTGGCATAATAAAATCACTTTGTCAGTCTCGACTAAAATCATATCTTTGACACCAATGGTAGCAATCAATTTACCACTGCTAGAATACAATAAATTATCACAACTATCAAGGCCAATATGCAAAACATTGCTAACATTAGCGGTATTTTCTTGTAATAATCTGACATTTTTCAAAGCACGCCAATGACCAATATCTGCCCAAGTCAAATCCACTGGCACAACGAGCATATGATCAAGCTTTTCTAATAAACCATAATCAATAGAAATGCCTTGAGTGTTTTGATAGACTTGTGCCAAAACTGCTTGATAATTATCTGCATCAAAACTTTGCAAAGCGGTTTGAATTTTTACTAAAGCCTGATAAATTTCAGGCAAAAATTCTTGATACCACTGGAGTAATTGTTGGGCCGAAAAAATAAACATGGCTGGATTCCATAAATAATCCTCATCTGCTAGATATTTTTCTGCTGTTTGTAAATCTGGTTTTTCTTTAAAAGCTAATACTTTAAAAATTTCTTGCTCTGCAAGTTTTAATTTGCTAATTTTTTCTTTATGAATATAGCCATAGCCTACTTCAGGATAAAGAGGTTTTATCCCCAAAAGCATAAAATTTTCTGGATGCTTTGCAACATATTCCGCACTTGTCTTGACAACTTGTAAATATTTTTCTTCTTCTAAAATAAAAGCATCACTGCTAGAAATTAATAAAACCCCTTCTCTGTCTTTAGCTAAAATATGCACCGCCGCCAAACCAATAGCCATAGCGGTATCTTGAGCCATCGGTTCTAATAATAAATTAGAACTGGCAATATCTATTTGTGCTAAAACATCTTTAGCAATATTTACTCCGGAAATAACAAAAATATTTTCTTTAGCAAAGCCATTACTTAAACGACTATAAGTAGCTTGCAATAAAGTTTTTTTCTGCCCAAAAGCTTGCACTTGCTTAGGTGCATCTACTGTAGACAAGGGCCAAAGTCTAGTTCCTCGACCGCCAGCTAAAATAACGGGATAAATCATTTAGATCGCAAGTAAAGTAATTAAGCCTAGTAATAAAGTATAAACAAAAAACCAGGGAAAATAATTTTTTAACAAAATTCTTTTTAATAATATTAAAGCTAAATAGCCACTGATGATAGTAACTACTAAGGCTATGAGATATTCATTATGCCAAACTAAATTGTCCCAAGACAAAACTAAAGCCCCTAAAATCGCTGGGATAGCGAGTAAAAAAGCAAAATCAAAAGCTTGTTTTTTATTTAGCCCCAATAATAAAGCGGTGGAAATCACTAAGGCGCTACGTGATACACCAGGTAAAACCGCGATACCTTGGACTAGTCCTAAAATCAAAGCTATTTGCCAATTTAAGCCTCTCCTTTCTTTGATCCAAAAAGTACTAAATAAAAAAATCGAAGTGACAAGTAAACCAAAAGCTGCTATTTCTACTGTGCGGAAACTGTCTATTTTTTGATAAAAACTAAAACCAATAATAGCTGTCACCAAAGTACTTAATAATAAATACCACACCCAATCATGGTATTGTGCTGATTTGAACTTTTTAGCCTGGAAAAAATGCAAAGCAATTTCTTTGATCTCTTGGCGAAAGAAAAATAATAGCACCAATAAACTGCCTAAATGCAAAAAAATATCAAATTCAACCGGAATATTTAGTTTTAATAAATTCTCCACCAAAACTAAATGCCCGTCGGAAGAAATCGGTAGCCATTCAGCCACACCTTGCACTAAGCCTAAAATAATTAACGCTAATATTGTCATTTTCTTATTTCTTTAAAATTTGTTATACTTAGCTTAATAAATTCAGTATTAATATCTGCCGCGGCGCGGCAGATATTGCCTGAATTTTGCATAGCATCAAGCTTTAAACTTATTGACCGCTATTTTCTCCCGCGACGCGGGAGAAAAATTGCTTAAATGTAAAATCTATGAATTGGCAACTTTTTTTAATCCCCTTAATAGTCATGTTTTTGATCCAAGTCTCAAAAGTGCTTTTTTATAAAGGCGCTTGGGATTGGTATCGCCTAAAAAGAATCAATAACTACGGTGGCATGCCATCTTCTCACTCTGCCATGGTCACATCGCTAGTATATACATTGGGACATTATTATGGTACCCAAGCCCCATCTTTTGCCGTGGCCGTGATTTTAGCCATTATGACCATTCGTGACGCTTACGGCTTTAGGCAAGCCATTGGCAAACAAGGCGCGGTCATCAATCAACTCGTCAAAGAACTACCAGACGACCGAGAATACCAGTTTCCTATTTTAGGAGAAAAATTTGGTCACAAAACTATCGAGGTAATTATTGGTGTTATTATCGGTATCATCTTAAGCTATTTACTCTTTCGTCTATTTTAAATCAAAGAACCGCCAGTCATCGTGTCCGGCTTTTTTAATCCCATAATTTTCAAAATCGTTGGCGCCACATCAGCTAAAACTCCGACTGGTGTGATTTGACTCATTTACTCTCGGCATTACCATGATCAGCGGTGACTAAAACCACTCCATTGTAAGACAGGGCCGTATCCACTACTTCACCGACACAGCGATCTAATATTTCTATCGCTTCTACAGTCGCCGCAAAATTACCCGTATGACCAACCATATCAGCGTTAGCAAAATTCACCACCATAAAATCATAAGTGCCTTCTTTGATGCTTTGCACTACTTTATTGGTCACTTCTCTAGCCGACATACCTGGTCTTTGATCATAAGATGACAAATGTGGTGAAGGCACTAAAACTCTATCTTCATCTAAATATACTTTTTCATTACCACCATTAAAAAAATAAGTGACGTGAGCGTATTTTTCGGTTTCACCCAGATGTAGTTGTTTTAAGCCAGCTTCAGAAATCACGCGCGCCAAAGGCATATCAAGCTCTTGGGTCGGAAAAGCTACCTTGGCTGGCAAATCTTTTTCATATTCTGTCATCGAGACAAAAAATAAATCTTTAAAATAAGTACAAGCAAACTTTTCAAAACTCGGCACAATCAAAGCTTTGGTTAGTTGACGCGCTCTATCGGCTCGAAAATTAAAAAATATCACACCATCATTATCTTTAATCTGACCTTTTGCTTTGCCTAAATCATCAAGCACTACACTAGGTTTAAGCTGTTCATCATAAACACCTTGCTGATAAGACTGACTAATAATCGCCATTGGGTCTTCATTTTTTATTTCTGCTTCACCATTCACTATCGCTTTATAAGCTAGCTCTGTCCGGTCCCAATTGTTATCTCTATCCATGGCATAAAAACGACCAGCCAAAGTCGCAATCGCTCCTAAACCAATAATTTTTAATTTTTCTTGTAATTGCCCAACAAAGTTCACTGCGCTATTATAGGCTGTGTCTCTACCATCTAAAAAAGCATGGATATACAATCTTTCTACTTTTTGTGACTTAGCTAGCTCCACTAAGGCATACAAATGTTCATTGAAACTATGCACACCACCCGAAGACACTAGACCTAAAATATGTAAGCTAGAATTTTTTGCTTTCACATGTGCAATCACTTCCAAAAAAGCCTTATTAGAAAAAAAATCACCCTCCGAAATAGCCTTGCTAATTTTTGGTAAATTTTGATAATAAATTGTCCCTGAACCCAAAGACAAATGTCCCACCTCTGAATTTCCCATTTCCCCCCAAGACAAACCAACCGCCTCACCACTAGCTGCCAAAGGCATAACTGGATAATTACTCATGTATTTATCAAAATTAGGAGTTTTGGCTTGTGCGATTGCATTGGCCCTCGTTGGAGTAGCGATACCAAAGCCATCTAAAATAATTAAAATCACTGGTTTAGGTCTATTCATA
>Ga0075911_109_pt1 | contig 18549 bp, 19 predicted proteins | sample RifGroA2_FD_68330 | JGI IMG/M metagenome (GOLD analysis project Ga0075911, IMG submission 68330) | Parcubacteria bacterium GW2011_GWA2_36_10 | reverse complement strand
TAAATTTTTCACCAGACATTTCCATCTGGTATCTGTCTTCACCAGTACCGAAAAAAATCAAGTTTAATTGCTTGGCTGTTAGCTTACTAACCGGATCAGTCATGGAAAACTTATGCTTTTTAGCCACCGCTTCTAAAATCCGAAAATACCACGTCTGATTAGCGGCTGTCCGCGACCAAGGGCGAATAGCGCCTTCAGCTAAAGATAGTTTTTTATTAGGAATCACTAATTCTGGATCTACCAAAAGCTTGGTACCTAAGCCAGTACAATCTGGACAAGCACCATGAGGACTGTTAAAAGAAAAATTACGTGCTTCGATCTCGGAAAAAGAAACCTCGCTATGCACCGGACAAGTAAAGTGCTCACTAAAATATAAATTTTTTTCTGTTTTAGGCTCATAAATAGTGACGGAACCATTAGCTAAATCTAGCGTGGTTTCTAATGATTGTAATAATCTCGCTTTAGTTTCTTTGCTGCCGTCTTTACGTAAACGATCAATCACGATTTCTACGGTATGTTTTTTTTGTTTATCTAAAACTAAATCCCTGGCTTCTTCAAAAGTCATCAGCTCACCATTGACGCGTACGCGACGATAGCCAGCTTGCTGCATGTGCTCTAAAACTTTACGGTGCTCACCTTTTTTATCTCTGACCACGGGAGCCAATAACATAAAGTCAGTGTCGGCTTCTTGAGACCAAACTTTTTCTAAAATCTGTTGTAAAGACTGTTTAGCAACCTCCTGACCGCAGAGATGACAGTGAGGTCGGCCAATACGCGCATAAAGCAAACGTAAATAATCATAAATTTCAGTGACCGTACCGACAGTCGAGCGTGGATTGCGTGACGAAGTTTTTTGATCAATAGAAATAGCCGGCGATAAACCATCGATTTGATCCACGTCTGGTTTATCCATCAAACCTAAAAACTGTCGTGCATAAGCCGACAGTGATTCTACATAACGACGCTGACCTTCAGCATAAATAGTGTCAAAAGCCAAAGATGATTTTCCCGAACCAGATAAACCAGTGATGACGACTAATTTATCTCGAGGAATTTCGACATCAATGTTCTTAAGATTATGAACACGCGCTCCTTTGATGACAATGTTTTTTGACATAGCTTATCAATTTAATAATCGAGGACAGGATAGCACAAAAATCACCCCGCGTCAATCATCAGAGAAAAAAGAAAAGCCCCGCCAGCTCTAAGAGCTAGCGGGGACAAGATCGATTGGAACTTCAGAGGCTTCGATGGCCACAGTGAAGGCCATAGAGCCGCAACCTTGGCGACCGGTGATCATCAGGTGCTGACCACAAGCACACAGATCATACTCAACTGCTCCCTTCATGCCCAACAGTTTTTTTGCCGCTTCTTGGTTCTGACAAGTAGGGCAAACATTACTATCCAGCACATTGACTCTAGAAGGATCTCCAGAGTACACCTTGCTCGTTGTCATGTCGATCTCCTTATTTGTTGTTTTCTTCGTCTTGACTGACGATAGCCGCGCCTCTGATAAAACACCAGAAAGCAATTGCTAAACAAACACCGAGAGATATGGCCCAGTGCCACCAAACACTAACACTGTTCCACCAAGACCAGATATTTACAAACCATTGCTCTATATAGTGCCACCAAATAATTATTGGTACAATCTTCCATAAAACAGAAAAAATTGCGATTTTCCACCAGTGCTTTTTGAAAAGTACTGGCAGATTTTTGAGTCTGGCCAGCAGGCTTTTCATCGTGCACCTCTGTTTTGACAATGTCCAAATTCAGCTTACTCTACTATGTTTTGAGGAAAAAAGCAAGGGCAGCATAATTAAAAATCCCCCGCAATCATTGCTGACCGCGGGGGTGTATCGAAAAATGGAAAGAACAAAATCTATTTGATGACTGTGACATAGAAGAGCCAGACAGAGTCTGGATTAAGTATTGGTCCAGCCAACGTTTGCTGAGACTCAATACTTTCGGCGAGCAAACCATATGCCTCACCGTTATGAGCGCCATAAACTCGATAAGAAATGACTCCCGGAACATCTTCCCAATCCAGAAGTATTTCTTGATCAAGATACGTGATGCTCACTTGCACGGGTTCTGGTGCTGGTGGCAAACACTCGTTGAAACCGTATGTAGCTGTTGGACCATTATGCTCTGACAATGCAATGGCACTGTTCATCTATGGACCCAGGGAAGAAGTCTATAGCTTCCGGATTTGGCACACTATAAAGCTTATAAGCGCCCAGCAACCACGCACCCGACAAATCATGTATGTTATACATGTCCGAAGGATGTGTTTTGGTAAACTCCAAAACCCCATCGACATACATTTGCATTGTTGCCACCAAGTCATTTTCAACAACCAACGCAAATGAGTGCCACTCTCCATCGCTGATAAAACTATCACCAGCGTCAAGTATCCAGTGATGATAATTATTTTCCTCCCAGGAAACCTCAGTCACGATTGTTCCATTATCACGCATGTAAACCCAAATAAATTGTCGCTCCTCACCATCAGGCACTCCATCATCTATCCTAGTGGCCTGAAATATTGTGCCATAAAGCTGCGTGGTCTTAGCATAAAATTCTATGGTAATTGGCCCAATACCAGGAGTATATGGCACAGAAGAGGACTCCAGATACTGATCAACACCATCTAATGCATATCCACCGTCGCCCAGACAACCCCCTTCATCCAATACAGTGATATACTGCGGACGAATCAGTTCATCACCCAAAACAACATCCTCGACCCACAACGAAACATTGTAGATTCCGGGCGTGTTATAGGTGTGACTGGGGTTTTGTTCGGTGGAATGAACACTATCACCAAAATTCCAGCTCCACAAAATTGGGTTACCGCTGGACTGATCGGTGAATTGCACGGTCAAAGGAACTTGGCCGGAAACCACGTCTGCCGTGAAGTTGGCCTCCAAAGCTTCGCCGTTCACCTGGATGTAATCAAAACGCCACATGGCATCTGCGCCATAGGCATTACTGATCGACAGGTAAACTCCATACACCCCTGGGTACTGATAGACATGAGTGGGATTTTGCTCAGTGGAGCTCCCACCATCAGTAAAATTCCACTCCCAGGAAGTCGGATTACCAGTGGACAGGTCCATGAACTGGACGGTCAAAGGAGCGTCTCCAGAGAGAGGTCCAGCAGTGAAGTTGACCACTGGCACTCCACCAGAAGAATTCACCGTCACACAGTTATTCCAAGTCTCATTGTCACTACCAGCACCATTGCTGACAGTCAACGAAACATTGAAAGTGCCAGTGGCGTTATAGGTATGGCTGGGGTTTTGAGAGGTGGAATTACTTCCGTCGCCAAAACTCCACAGCCAGGAAGTTGGGTTGTTGCTCGACTGATCAGTGAACTGAACAGTCAATGGTATGGTACCTGAAATTGGAGCACGAGTGAAGCTTGCCACAGGCGCCACAGGTGCCGCAACAATAGAAAAATTCAAAGGATTATCAGTTTGAGCATCGGTGTCAAAATAGCTCCAAGTGGAACCATTGTCCAGTGAATACTGAACACCGATCTTATAGTTGCCAACTATGGCGTATTGAGTCGTGTACACGCCATCAAAACCAGATGACAAATTGTAATCATCGACCGAATGAATGGTCTGCAAAACTGTACCTGACATATTCTGCAAAACCACCCGCAAACGACTGACAGTCACACCCAAACTCTCGGTCACCGTGATCCCCACCTGAAACGTCTGTCCAGGATTAGGCACAGTCGGTAAGGTTGACAAGTCAATCACTTGCGACACAACCGGATCCACATAAATGGTCATGTTGCCGTTAACGGTAAATGGATCAATCTGAATCTCTTCTCCACTGATCATTGCTATGAATCCATCGTAGAGAACTCCGTCGATCAACTCTACTGGATCATTGAATCCAGTGGCCCATAAGCCAGAGTGATAGATGCCATCTCCTTCAGTTCTCGTCGCTCCGGAGTTGACAAAGTAAACATTTCTCATCACGGCAACTGGACCAAATAGAGAGTCAATCTCGACAGACCCATTGACCCAAGAAAACGTGTAAGCTCGATCGGGCTTACGAAAAGTTTGATGCCAAACCCCATTTACGAGATACTCATCATTCACCGGCTTGCCAAAGCTCTCCCAACCGACATTATGCATCCAGTAATCCCAAAATCCTTCTTTCAGGATACAAACTGGGTCGGTTGAACTATTGCCCTGAATCAAAGCCGAATGAGGATGAGACAGTCCATTGTGCGGACCATAGAGATCCTGAATCCACATACCCCCAGCTTCTTCGATTCTGTGCACAGCCTGTCCGTATGGCAACTGAACTTCTTCTGGAATGTTGTCTGACGGAAAACCCAAAGCTGTGCTGCTATCAGCAAAGAACTGATCATAACGATCACGAAAGGCCTGCGAACGCCCATCTGTAGTCCAATGAGGATGACCGCTGTAGTCCGCATTAAGCACAAAGCCTACAGGAATGGAGGAAGGGTCGTACTCATTCATCTGCAGAAAAGCCATGGGGTTGATGGTGTTGTTCTCCACCACATGAAGATTGTCTGGATAATTCACCCGACTCCTCGCCAACGTACCATCTTCAGGTGGCACATTATCTGGCATAGGCGGCCAATAGGGGTTGTCGTGTGACGCCACCTCCTCATCACCATCCATTTCAGTGTGTCTGTCAATCTGAAAATGCAAATGATAATCAGTGGTGCCACTATTGCCGCTATTTCCAATATGCTGACCCATATCAACGGACTGGTTTAAATTAACCAGCATGTCGTCAAGATGAGCATAAATTGAATAGACGGGCTCAATTAAACCATTAATATCACTCATACCATGCCTAATGATGATATGATTTCCCCAGCCCGTCCTCCAACCAGCCCAAATCACCATACCACTGGCAATTGCTTTTACTGGTGTATCTAAGGGACAGGGTATATCCACTGCTGGATGACGTCCCCATCCCTCTCCTTGACCACCACTAATAACACCCCCATCATAATTATCCCGATAAAGCACGGTGTAACCAATGGTCCCTGTGCCCTCCACACCACCAAAGGTTGCATTATAATCTCGCACAGAATCAATTGGCTTTCTGACCTGAACTTGCGCCCAAGCATTGCCAATGCCCAACAAAGTCATGGCCAACACGGCCCAGATGATCCAAAACCTGCTCATGATTCAACCCTTTCTGGTTTGTATGTTTCGTTGCCCAACGAAACTCTTCTTGTGTTATCAAAGAACGGTTTGACTAATTTATAGCCAAAGAAAAACAGAACAAAAAATATTTGGCCTGTTTTTCTTTGTTTATAAAAAATTTAATTTTTAATCTATAAATTTAAATGTACTTAATACTGTATTAGAAAAAAGATCATCAGTTAATATTCTTATTAACATTTTTCTTTGCCCATTAGTAATAAATGTTATAGTTTGCTTCTCTTCTAAAGCAGAAATGTGACTAGACTTAGAATAATCAAATAAATCGGGAGTAGAAAATGTATTATCAACAACGAACTGATACGCCTGGTAATTATTAATAGTTTTATTTTCCACGCCACCAAAAACAGCTTCTAATTGATTCTCTTCTGTGTTGTAATTTTTATTCAATGTATAATAAATATTAGCAATCTGTTCTAGGTCCTGATTATAAAATGCTAAGTATTCATCATAATTAGGTCTAGAAAAATCGGACAATACATAAGAATAATTTAATGGTTCATACATCATAAATAACCCTTTACAGATAATTTCCAATGATGCGCCTGTACCAGGTCCAGCTCCATTTGGTCTTCCACAATCTCCAGGGTATCTATAACTTATCCCTAATTCTTTATCTTCGAAAGTCTGCCAATCACTTATATCTATTTCATCAGTTTTTTGCTCTTGACCCACTACCACCTCTTCAGCTGGCTTTTGGGTATTTTTCTGCCAAAACCAAAAACTCACTGCTAAAGCAATGACTACTAAGATCAAAATGCTAATTATTAATTGTTTCTTTTTCATAAAATACTTATTTCACGCCGTCTATGCTTAGAGACGGCTGTCAAGATACTAACGGCTTTTATACTTTTACTCTACTAAAAATAATATCTTATGTCAAGGCTAATTTAAATCAAAATGAAAACCACCCTGATTGGGGTGGTTTTTTAAACGCATGGTGGCTGGCTCACATTAAACCTCAAGATGTTCAGTAGGAAATAAATCAATTCCCCTGATATAGGCATAGAGACACAATACAAATAAAACGCCGAAGATTATTGTAATAACCACTATCGTCAACAACCATCTGGTAGGAGCAAATGTCCATAGCCAGTTATAAAAAGCCTGCCAGCAACCAACCAAGACACACAAGAGAACCCATCCACCTGCTTTACAAGAGGTGCGAAATGAATTCATTGACCACTTCATTGGTCCATCCTCCATTTGAAGAACAATGTTTATTTAAGCCTAACAATTTTTATAATATACTGTCAACTCCGCCCCAGCGGATGCCAGGGCTAGATTAGATTATCAATTTATTATAAGATAATAGTATATGAAACTAAATCTTAAAGATATTCCAAAAAATCCAGGTATTTATTTTTTCCTAAATAATACCGGCAAAATAATCTATATTGGCAAAGCCAAAAACCTGTGGAAACGGGTGAATTCTTATTGGGCTAAGACTGATGTTTTGACGGAGCAAAAACAGCAGATGCTCAAAGAAATTACTAAAGTCCAATACACTATAGTAGACAACGAAACTGAGAGCTTACTTTTAGAGGCGGCCCAGATCAAAAAGCATCAGCCAAAATATAACATTGTTTTAAAAGATGACAAGTCTTGGGCCTATCTTGCCTTGACTAATGAAGCTTTTCCTAGGCTAGTACTAAAACATGGCCGTAGTCTCAAAAGTAGTGATAAATATTTTGGACCTTACATCTCGACTTTGAGCGCTCGCACTTTGCTACAGCTGATTCACCGCATCGTACCACTACGCACCTGTAAAAGAAATCTAGAGATTTTACCCAAAGGCAAAGTTTGTTTAAAATATCATCTGGGCTTATGCCTAGGACCATGTGAAAAACTAATAACTAGCCTAGAATATCAGAAACTAATTGATCGAGCTATCAGCATCATCAAGGGTGAAACAAAAACTTTAAAGACTGCTTTAGAAAACGAAATTAAACTTTTGAGTGGCGAGAAAAAATTTGAAGAAGCTTTAAGCAAAAAAAATCAACTCCAAGCTCTAGAGCGTCTGCAGGCTAAACAAAAAATTATCGGCTCACCAAAACTAAACCAAGATCTAGTAAATATTTATTTACTAGCAAAACAGGCGGTAGTGACTGTGATGCAAGTGCGCGCGGGAATTTTAGGTGATAAATTTAATTTTTTAGTACAAAATAAACTAAATCTAAATACTCAAGAAATTTTAGAGCAAAGCTTAAAACAATTTTATCTTAAAAATTCTGATATTCCCCCACGCTTAATTAGTCTGATCAATTTAGACTTAAAAAATATTAATTTAAATTTACAAAAAAATATTGTCACCAAAATTGGTAAAAACAAACAACTCTTAAATTTACTTTATAAAAACGCTGAAGACTACGCTAAAAAATTTAGCCAAGCGCCGGAGCTAAAATATTTAGTAGCTTTACAAAAATTATTAAACTTAAAAAATCTGCCTCATCGTATCGAAGTCTATGATATCTCTAATATCCAAGGAAATTTTTCTTATGGCTCGATGATTGTTTTTGTGGATGAAAAAATTGCCTCTCAAGAATATCGTTTATTTAAAATCAAAAATATTGATGGACCAAATGACGTCGCCTCTTTAAAACAAGTTTTAGCTAGACGCCAAGAGCATTTAGAATGGCCAGAACCAGATCTAATTATTTTAGATGGTGGCAAAGCTCAACTAAATACAGTTTATCCTATTTTAAAACCTGCCTGGCAAAACAAAGTAATATCTTTGGCTAAAAAAGAAGAGGAATTATTTTTACCCGCTTCGATGCGAGGCGAGCCTGGCCAAAAACATAGTATTAAGCTCAACAAAAAAGAGCCTTTATCGCTATTTATCCAGCATATGCGTAACCAGGCGCATAAATTTGGCATCAAAAACTACCGTTTAGCCCATCGTCGAGCTTTCGCCCACTTCGATGCGAGGCGAGCCAAAAGCAGCTCAAGTTGACAAAGTTCTGTTTTTTTGTTAGTATATAAAAGTTCTGTAAGCTAAAAATATGAAAAATACCTTATATATTCTACAGATTGTGCTTTCTGTGCTCTTGATTGGCGCTATTTTGGTCCAACAAAAAGGCACTGGTTTAGGTGCTGGCTTTGGCGGTACTAGTACTGTTTATCGCACCAAACGTGGAGCTGAAAAGACTATTTTCTATGCAACTATTGTCTTAAGCGTTTTATTTTTATTGTCAGCTATTGTTAGCTTCTTTTTAAGCTAAACTTTAATTCAACAAAAATTTGCTTTAATCTCCGTATTCTCCGCGTCCGCGGAGAATAAGACAAACAAAACTAAAACAATAATCTTATTAGGAAATCTTTCCCCACAAGTAAAGAATTATTATTTTGGCTAAAAAAAACAGCCAGCTCTTTATTTAGTTATAGCCAAAATCAAATAAAAAATTGGAAAACAAAAATCTTAGGCACAAAAGAAACAGATATCAACCATCAGTTATTAGCCCAATTGAACCTTAAAAAAATACCAAGTTTAAACCAGCTTAAACAATTACCAAAAGTTTTGGACAAGCGAGAAAAAACACGCTTTCGTGTAGCCTGCGCTTTATTAATCATTGGACTAGCTGGTATATTTAGTGCTTGGTACACCAAAAATTCTGTCTTAGCAGCAGACTACGGTGGATCTTACACCGAAGGCTTGATTGGTACCCCAAATTTTATTAACCCCGCCTTTGCTACCTCTGATGTAGATCGTGATTTAGTCAAACTGGTTTTTTCTGGTTTGATGAACACGGATAACAATGGTGTCTTGGTTCCTGATTTAGCTAGCGGCTACGCAATCGATGCTGAACAAAAAATTTATACTTTTGAATTAAGAAACGATGTGAAGTGGCATGACGACATGCCACTTACCGCTGACGATGTAGTCTTTACCGTCGAGCGTATCAAAAATCCAGAATACAAAAGTCCTTTGCGTAGCAACTTCAATGGCGTGACCGTTAATAAACTAGATGACTATAAAGTTCAGTTTATTTTAGATAAGCCCTTTGCCGCTTTTTTATCTATTTTGACCATCGGCATCTTACCAGAGCACCTCTGGTACAGCATACCAGACTTTGGTGCCGAGCTAGCCGAATTAAATAAAAAACCAATTGGCTGTGGCCCTTATAAATTCACGACTTTAACCAAAGACAGTAACGGTAATGTCAAAAATTATATTTTAAAATCAAATCATAAGTATTATTTAGGCCGTCCTTATATCGATGAATTGACTTTAAAATTTTATTCCGACTTTGAAGTAGCGGCTGAAGCTTTACAAAATAAAAATGTTGATGGTTTAATGTATTTACCAAAAAGCTATAAAGAAGAAATGAAAAATCATTCGGTAGTTTTCAAAAATTTACAAAGTCCACAATACACTGCTTTATTTTTTAATCCTCAACAAAATGGTTTATTAAATGATATCAAATTTCGTCGCGTACTAGCTCTAGCTATTGATAAAAATAAAATTTTACAAGAAGCTTTGAATAACGATGGACAAATTATCCAAGGACCAATTTTACCAGGCTCTTTGGGCTTTGATGCCAATGTCAAAGACCTTGATTATGATTTAGAGGCAGCCAAAAAAGAACTAGAGGCTTTGGGTTGGACCTTAAAAGAAGGCTCAAACTACCGCCAAAAAAGTGAACAAGAGTTAACTCTAAAATTAACTACGATTGAGCAAGAAGAAAATATTAAAGCTGTCAATCTCATCAAAGAAGCTTGGGAAAATCTAGGCATCAAAGTTGAATTAGATATCATCGCCAAAGCTAAGGTGAGACAAGACATCATCGAACCACGCAATTATCAGGTCTTACTTTATGGACAAATCATCAATGTCAATGCTGGCCCATACCCATTTTGGCACTCCAGCCAAATTACAGCTCCGGGCTTGAATTTAAGTATCTTTAGTAATAGTGATATCGACAAAACTTTAGAAAAATTACGCAACTCAAATAACGATTTAGAAAAAGCTGACTATCTAAATACTTTTGAAAAAAAATTATTAGAACAACACTTAGCTATCTTTTTATATAATCCAACCTATACTTATCCGGTAGCTAAAAAACTCAAAGGCCTTGATGAATTGAAATTTATCAATTTACCAGCCGATCGTTTAGCCTCTATTTCTACTTGGTTCTTAAAAACCAAAAGAAGTTTAGCTAAATAATTTATTAAAAAATAATCACCTCTTAAATAATAAGGATAATCTTTTTTGATTATCTATCTTAACAAAACATTTATGGAAAGAAATTTATCCGATAGCACTGATAATCTTTTATCAGCTGGTACACCAAGTATCAACCGACTCGCAGAGCCGCGAAGCGGGCCAAACAAAAGACAAGGCTATCACCATCGAAACAAACAAACAGCAAAAGTTTTAAACGCTACTACGCCAGCGACTAATTTTAAACAAACTCCCGCCGCTAGTCAAAAGCCGCTAAAACAAAATAGACCACAAACATCAAAACAAAATCAGACCAGCCGATTTAATCCTGCTAAACCACAAAAAACTTTTGTGCCTAGGACTAGCAGCCAAAACAAATTGCGCATCATACCTTTGGGTGGCTGTGAAGAAGTCGGTCGTAATATGACTATCTTTGAATACAATCAAGACATCATCATTTTAGACATGGGCTTACAGTTTCCTGAAGAAGATATGCCAGGTATCGACTATATCATCCCTAATACTGAATATCTTAAAGGTAAAGAAAAAAATATCCGCGCCGTTATTTTTTCACATGGCCATTTGGATCATATTGGTGCCTCCCCTATTTTATTAGAAAAACTTGGCTATCCCTTGATCGTAGGTCGTCCTTTGACCTTGGCCATGATCAAACACAAAGTCGAAGATTATAAAAAGCATGATGCTAAAAATCTAAAAACTTTGATGGTTCAAAGCTTAAATGACCAATTCAAATTTGGTAATTTTACTTTAAAATTTTTCCAAATGGAGCATTCTATTATGGATGCGGTTGGTATGATCTTAGAAACACCCCAAGGCACCGTGATTCATCCTGGTGACTGGACTTTAGAAAGAGATAATAATAATCGTCCGATTTTAGATTACTCACATTTAAGTAAACTAAAAAGTCCACGCATCTTGATGCTAGAAAGTTTAGGTGCCATCGATGTCCGACCATCAGCCTCTCATGAAGTGATGAAAAAAAATCTAGAAAAATTAATCACCGAGGCACCAGGTCGTGTCATTATCGGTACTTTTTCTTCACAGATTGAAAGAATTTCTTGGATTATTTCCCAAGCCGAAAAACTAGGGAAAAAAGTAGCCCTTGATGGCTATAGTATGAAAATGAATATTGAAATCGCCAAAGAGCTTGGCTATGTCAAAGCACAAAAACATACTTTTATCAAAATCGAAGAAGCCAATGGCTACCCAGACAATAAACTTGTGATCATCGCTACCGGCGCTCAAGGCGAAGGTAATGCAGTTTTATCCCGTATTATCACTGGCGCCCATCGTAATATCAAAATCAAAAAAAATGACACCGTAGTTTTATCTTCTTCTATCATCCCGGGTAATGAAAATACTATCCAACGATTAAAAGATGGTCTTTATCGCCAATGTGATAATGTCATCCACGGTGAATTGATGGACATTCACGTCTCTGGTCATGGTAATAGACAAGATATCGTCCACATGTTGCAAAGTATTAAGCCAGACTATTATATTCCTGTTTATGCTTATTACTACATGCTGAAAGAATCCGGCAAAATCGCTAAAGAATTAAAAATTGCTGAAAATCATATCATCGTCCCTAACAATGGTTCGGTGATCGAGTTTGATCAACGCGGTGGATTTTTAAGCAAAGAAACTGTCAATACAGACTATATCTTTGTCGACGGCTTAGGCGTCGGCGATGTATCAAATATTGTCTTAAGAGATCGCCAAATGATGTCTGGCGAAGGTATGATAGTGGTGATCGCTACTATGTCTCGCAAAGACGGCAAGCTTTTAAGCTCACCAGATATTATCTCGCGCGGTTTTATTTACATGAAAGAAAATAAAGAGATCGTCGAAGATATTCGTAATCAAGTGAAAAAAATTATCAATGATAATAATAAAACTGGCCAAAAAATGGCTACCGATAATGAAATGATCAAAGAAAAATTACGCAACAATATCGGACAGTTTATTTTCCAAAAAACTAAACGCCGTCCCATGATCTTACCAGTGGTAATTGAAGTTTAAAATAATTATTATAAAACCCCTGGCATCCGCCGGGGGTTTTGATTTTTGATAAAAAAGAAAGACCTCCGTGGAATGGAGGCCTTAAGCGATGGCTAGACACTGCTGATAGACGCGGTGAAAGAAAAAGACGGAAAATAAGTAATATTCGACGCGATAAAAAGCGTTATACCTACCATGAGGCCAAAAACATTCCCAAATATACAACATATCCCTCCTATCATAAGACTACAAATAATCAGAATTACTTCACTAATTATCATAGCTTCAAATAAGTCATCTTCTTCTACTTGAAATAAGCCACCAATAATACCAGCGCTAACTACGCCGAGAAAAAGACCAACGATGCCAGCAACAGACATCGCACCTAAAATTTTTAAACCAAATGGTTTAGGGTCTTCCACGTGCTCAAAGAAAATCTGCACAGATTGGTAATTGCAAACCGCAAGTGCAAGCAGAACTATGATGTAGATCCAATAAATAGCCCAGCTGTTTCTCTTGGCGCTTTCCATGGCTCTGTCTCCCGCTTTTGAATTGTAGTGTTCAATTTCACTAATATATTGCTCTTTTTGGCTAATTCTGTCAAATTGACCTCGCCCCGCATTGCGGGGCGAGGTGAGAAAATCAAATTTGACTTATTTACTTATTTTAAGTATATTTTAAATACTTAAATACATAATTATGCGGAAAATAGATCTAAAAAATGTCGTCTGGAAAGAAGACAAATACTATGTCGCTCGCTGTTTAAACGTTGAGGTGTCTAGTTTTGGTAAAACAAAAAAAGAAGCTTTAGCTAATTTAGACGAAGCTTTAGAACTATATTTTGAAGACCTAGAACTGATAAAAATACCAAAGATAGAGCGACCAGAATTAATCAGACTATCTATCAGTTATGTCTAGGCTTTATTCTTCTAGTGCTATTATCAAAGTCCTTCTACAAAAGGACTTTGTTTTTGTCTCACAAAAAGGCTCTCACGCCAAATATCGTTTATATACTCGCCCAGCTTTAACTGTCATTGTACCAACTCGTAGAAAAGAAATTCCACTTGGCACTTTTAAATCTATTTTAAAACAAGCGAATTTAACTGAAGAAGACTTTGAAAAGAAATAACAGCGGGGCAAAAAAGTGATTTTTATGATATAATGAAATTAAAGTCTACTCCGCTCTCCGCGTAGCGGAGAGCGGAATAAATAAACAGTTTAAACTAAAAAATTATATGAAAAAGATAATCCTCACCGGTGATAGACCAACTGGACAATTACATATTGGGCATTTTTGTGGCGCCCTTAAAAATCGAGTGGCTTTGCAAGATAAATATGATACCTATATCATGATTGCCGACGTGCAAGCCTTAACAGATAATTTCAATAACCCTCAAAAAGTCAGAAAAAATGTCTATGAAGTTGCGATGGATAATCTCGCGGTTGGCATTGACCCCAAAAAATCTACCATATTTATCCAATCACTTATTCCTGAAATTGCCGAGTTAACAATCTTTTTTTCCAATCTAGTCACCATTGCTCGTCTAAAAAGAAACCCGACCGTCAAAGAAGAAATCCAACAAAAAAAAGACTTATTTAAAGATGATGTCACTTTTGGATTTTTAGGCTACCCCGTCAGTCAAGCTGCCGACATAGCCATCTTTCAAGCTGATTTGGTACCAGTTGGTGCCGATCAATTACCCATGATTGAACAGGCCAGAGAAATCGTCAGAAAATTTAATCACATTTACGGCGATGTCTTAAAAGAGCCGGAAGCAAAAATTGGCGATTTTCCACGAGTGCTTGGAATGGATGGACGGAAAATGGGGAAAAGCTTAGGCAACTCTATTACTTTTACAGATTCTGAAGAAGAAATAAAAAATAAAATCAAAGCGGCGCTGACTGATGAAATCGGCGGAAAAAATCTACTAGGATTATTTGAACAATTTTCAGATGATCATGAAACTATTAAAAAATTTAATACCCAATTTAAAAATAAAAGCATAAAATATTCTGAACTCAAACCACTTTTGGCTGATGTGATTATTCAGACTCTGAAACCGATCCGCGAAAAAAGAGCTTACTATGAAAAAAATCCAAAAATTGTGGAAAAAATACTTTTTGATGGCACAAAGAAAGCCAGACAGCTTGCTAAACAAACTCTCAAAAAAGTGAAAGAAAAAATGTTTATCGATTATTTCAAAAAAACTATTTAAACTCAAGATTTAAAAAAACCGCCACCCTTCGGGTGGCAGTTTTAAAATAATTCTATTTAATTATTACTTGATTGGCTAATTTTTTGTTTTGCGACCAAGTAATGATATTTGCTATCGTAGTGTCTAAGATTCTCTGTAAAGCCTCACGGCTATTAAAAGCATTGTGTGGCGTGATGACGACGCGATCAGAATTGATTAAAACATGTTGCTCCACAATAGTTTTGAGCCACTCTTTATCTTGACGAGGATTACTAGTAAATTGAGGGCAAATTAATTCTCGCTCTTCTTTAAAAATATATTTTTCTGCTTCCAAAACATCCAAGCCCATGCCACTCAAAATACCTTTGCGTAAAGCCTCTACTAAAGCAGTGGTATCAGCTAGCTGACCACGAGCGGTATTGATCAAAATAGAGCCTGGCTTGATGAGTTTAATATTTTTTAGATTAATCAAATGATGAGTTTTTTTATTATATGGTGCATGTAAAGTAATCACGTCAGATTTTTTCAATAAATTTTCTAAAGTGACATATTGAAAATGCAATTTTTTAGCGAGAGTCTTGTTTGGGAATGGATCATAGACCAAAACATTCATCTCAAAACCATGAGCCATACGAGCCACGTGCTGACCAATATGTCCCCCGCCGATGATACCAATAGTTTTACTTTTTAAGTCAAAGCCTTGTAAATCATCGAGGCGAAAATCTCCGCGCATCGTCCGTTCATGTGAACGATGAATGTTACGAGAGATAGACAGGATCAAAGCAAAAGCATGTTCGGCTACGGTATTTTCACCATAAAAAGGCACGTTAGTCACTTTGACTTTAGCCTGTAAAGTTGCCTTGAGATCAATATGATCAAAGCCAGTCGAACGAGTAGTGATTAATTTCACTTTAGGTAAATCACTTAAAATCTTTTGATTTATTTTTGAGTAAATAAAAGGAGAAATAACTGCCACGTTTTGCAAATTTTTTAAAGCTACTTTTTCTATCGGATCAGCAAAAAATTTTAGGTTAAAACTTTTTAAACGTGACTTGAGATAGTCTTGCTCCCAAATTTCCACCTCAAAAAAAGCTACTTCAATTTTTTTACCTAATTTTTTTAGCATATATTTATGATAATAATGTTAATAATTCTGTTTTTTTCTCTTCCCATAGCTCGTAAGTTTTAGCCTCTACTACTATTCTTAATAAGGGCTCGGTATTAGAAGCACGAACATTGCACCACCAGTCGCTAAACTCCACTGTGATGCCATCTAACTCATCCAAAATATTAGCTTTGTATTTGACTCTAATTTTTTCTAAAGCCGCTGGAATATCAGCAGTAGTTAAATTTATTTCATCGCCCTTGATGTATAGACTAAAATCTTTAATAATAGCGGACAATTTACGCCCATCTACAGAGATCGCTTCTAAAGCTAATAGCATAGCTATAAAAGCATTATCAGTACAAAAATTATCGCGAAAGGCAAAGTGGGAAGAAAGCTCACCGCTCATAATAGCCCCCGACTCTCGCATGTGACGAGCTGCGTTAAAATAGCCAACTTCAGATCTGACTGTATGACCACCCCAAGCCTTGACCAGCTCTTTGACCGCATGTGAACAAATCAGATTATAAACAATGCCAGCTTGCGGATATTTAGCCAGCATACCTTTAGCTAAAAGTATCAAGGTCATATCACCGCGGACTAGTTCACCATTTTCATCTACCAAAAAGAAGCGATCACCATCGACATCAAACATCATACCGAAATCCGCTTGTGTTTCTTTTATTTTGGCAGTGATTTTTTCCGTCGCATGTTCAGCTAAAGGATTGGGTGGACGATTGGGAAAATTACCATCTAGCTCAAAAAATAAAGGCACTAATTCACAGGGTAATTGTTTAAAAATCTCCGGCACCATCAGAGCTGTCATACCATTACCAGTATCTACCGCTACTTTCAGTGGCTTAATCTTACTGACATCAACAAAAGATAAAACGTGTTTTAAATGTTCGCTGAAAATATTTTTTTCTACTAGCTTACCAGCTGTTTTTTCGGCATCAAGGGGAAAAGATACAGTTTGTAAAACTTGATAAAGCTCTTTGCCATTTAAAAAAGTAATCCCCTCTGACTCATCATAAAAAGTCATTTTGAAACCACCGTATTTTGACGGATTATGAGAAGCCGTCACCATCATCCCGCCATCATAATGATAGGTCCCCATCGCAAAATAAAAATCATTGACTGACAATAAACCACCATCATCAAGCGTGACACCATATTCTAAAAAAACCTTGCGGGTGATATCTGCTAGCTCCTCGGAAGCGACTCTGATATCACGACCTAAAAACAAATACAAATCAGAAATTTTTTTATTGGCTTTCCGGGCAGCGATCTGTAAATAAGTTTGCGCAATTTTAACTACATCATCAGCCTCAAAATCTTGATGGTAAATACCCCTGATATCATAAGCTTTAAAAATATCGCTTTCCATATAATTATTTCTTGGCAAAAACTGGTTTGATAAGCAGGGCAAAACTCACTAAATATAAATAAGCTAAAACTAGCCAACCCAAAACTGGAATTTTACTTAAAATAATAAAGACTAAAATACCAAAAGCTAAGATGCTTAAATCAGTCCAATTTTTTGAGCTAAAAAATTTATGCTTTAGCCACCAACCAAGCAACCAAGCAGAAACTACTTGAGCCATATACAGCATGATCAGCCATAAAAGCAAAGTAATAATTGCTAAAGGCAAACCAATGAAAGTCATAGCAACTAGTAATAAGGCTATTGGCCCAGCTACTAAAAATAAAAGTCCCCACAAAACTAGTTGCCAATGTTTGGCTTTCGCTCTGGCTATGGCGCTATGAAAAAATGATCTAAAAAAATACAAAGCTACCATACCAGCCACCAAAAGCGAAAAAAATTTCAAAACCATAGTCCATAAAATATCAGTTGGAGATTTTGAGCTTTGGTTTTTATTTATTTTTGTAAAATTAATAGCCCCTGCTACTTGTTCTGGCTTAAAAAGAGTTTTTTCCTGTAAGGCATGATAATTTAGATCACCATTGATTTTGGCAGTATCGCTGATTTGCCAAGTAGCGTCTTGGGCTTGCCAGAGATAAAGATTGGCCGAACCACCGACAGTATTATTTAAAACTAAACCTTGCATAGATCCTTCTAAATCACCTACTAGGCTGCCTTGCAAATCTACTTTATCCGCCCAAACCGATAGATGTCCATTGATGGTGTTTGTATTAGCTAAGCTAAACTCTTTGCCAGCAAAAGAAACATTATCCTCTATATTAGCAGCTATACTTAATTTTTCACCGACAATAGCTCGGACATCGCCATTGATATTTCCTTTGATGTCGACATTTTTAGCCACCACAAAAACATCCCCATTAATATTAGCTGAATCGATAATGATGTTTTCGCCGACTAAAAATAAGTCACCATTAATGGTACCGTAAATTTCGATGTTTTGCCCAGCCGCATAATAGTTGTGATTAATAGTCTGGTCAGCTGCTACTTTGATCTGTCTGTCTTGAATTTCTTCTTTGGCAAATGAACTCAAAGGTAGGGCAAAAAGACTAAAAAATAAGAAAAAATAAGAGATTTTTTTAAGCATAATCTTTATTTACTAATTTATTATTCCCCGCTGCGCGGGGATAAAACCGCTATCTTAATGATAAGTTTAACATATTTTAAAGAAAAAAGGAAAAGACAAGAAACGTCTAAATTGCCTGAAAATACAGCAAATGATATAATAGATTCATGTTAAAAACCTTAATAGACTTTATTTTACATTTAGATACACATTTGGCTACCTTAGTAGCAAGCTATGGATTTTGGGTCTATGGCTTTTTATTTTTGATCATTTTTTTAGAAACTGGACTAGTGATCACGCCTTTTTTGCCGGGTGACTCACTGCTCTTTGT
>Ga0075911_133_pt1 | contig 19176 bp, 18 predicted proteins | sample RifGroA2_FD_68330 | JGI IMG/M metagenome (GOLD analysis project Ga0075911, IMG submission 68330) | Parcubacteria bacterium GW2011_GWA2_36_10 | reverse complement strand
CAGGAATACTGCTTAATTTAAATAACAAAATAATTCTTAATAAATAATCATTTTGTTGATAATCTATTTGCTCACTAAAAGAAATAAAGAGCCAAGCAACGAGATAATTTAAAGCTAAATAGCTTAAAACCAAATAATGCCTAGTAAAAAATAAATATTTATGTTTTTTAAAAATTAAATAAGCAGATAAAATAAACAAAATCATAAAAATCAAGTCGATATTTTGGCCTAAGTTATGAGCAAAATCTAAAGCAAAATTATAGCTTTGCGCCCAATGTAATTTTGGTACATTAAATTTTGGTACATGCCAACTGAAAATATTGGTCCAGGATTTTTTAGCTAAATATTGATAAAGCGCAAAAAATAAAGGCAAACTAACAACAGCGCTTAAATATAGGCCAAGATTGCCAATTTTTTTGGTAAGCGGACTAAATTTAGTTTTTTCCCACCATAAAAATAAAACTAAAATAAAACTGGAAATTCCACCCAGAGGATGGATGGTCAATAGCCCTAAGCTAAATAAAGTAGCGAAAATTAAATAGTTTTGGTTTTTTTGTAATAAAGGTAATAGAAAAATAAAAATAGTTGACAAAATAAAGGCTAAATTTTGCGGAGTAGTCATAATCGCAAAATTAAAACCAAAGATGATACTGATTAAAATAGTGCTCAAAGTTATTTTAGTGGACCACTTTAGGCCATATTTTAAACCATAGTATAAAGTATAGGGCCAAAGTAAGGCAAAGCTGACGGGGACTAAATATTGATTGATTTTGATCAAAGAAACTTGCCAGAGATCACTTAAAAATAAGGTCCAAGCGTATTGACCAATGTATAAAAATAAATGTGGTTTTAGAGTACCCGTGTCTTTGATGACTTGCAGAGCGCTTTGGTGTAAAAATTGGTCATAACCAAAACCCAAAGGATAAAGCCAGAGGGCAAGGCTACTGATAATCAAAAAATGTAAGCTTACTAAAAATAGTTTTTTTTGACTTTTTTGTGTTTGTAAAATCCAAATAATTAATAAAATCGAAGCAATACTTAATAAAACCCAGAACTTGAAGTTTAATAATTCCCAAGGTGAGCGGATCAGTTCAGTGCTGGCTTTTTTATTGACATACCAGATCATTAATAAGTCTGTCCAAAGAATAGCAAGTGGGATAATGATTTTTGGTAATTTGCGTAAAGCTAAACTGCTAAAATCTAGGTTAGCTAGAAAATAATGACTAATATTTTGTTTGAGTGAGCTAAATTCAGTGACAATAGTCACTAAGGCCAGCGAGCCGATAAAGGCCCAGGCGTTGATTAGCCAAAAATGATAAAATAAGCTATAAATTAAACTCAAGGTAAATAAGATGCTCAAAAAGCCAAAAATGTTTTTTAAACTACCCGGAGCAAAGTCAAAGTAAATGTCACCAAGCTTTAAATGTTGTTGACGGTTAAAAGTAATCATCGCCATCAGTTTAACATAATTTCCGTTTTTTGTTAAAATATAGCTATGGGATTCACAGCACAGCAAATTCGTCGCTATTTTTTTTATCTTTGGCTGGTTTTAGCCATTGGTTTGTTGTTTTTTTTATTAAACCAAAATATTAAGCTTGGGAGTAGGTGGTCGTATGATTTGGATTTAAGCCAAGCAAACACACGGGATTGGTATGGGCCTTATCCCGAAACCAGAACGACTTATATAGAGGATACTAAATATCTACAAGTTTTAGCCGAGCCATTGTATTGGCAAATTTATTTACCAAAAAAATATAAAGCTGTTTTATGGAGATCTAAAATCATCAATATTAATCAGCAGCCAGTATCTATTGGTTTAAAACAAAAAGATGGTTCTTGGGAGATGCAGGAAGTAGAAGCCGAACAATTTACTTTAGAGTTTTCTTTAAAAAATGCGCTAATTAAAAATAATCGTTTAGAATTTATCATGTCTTTGCCAGAAATATCTTCTGATAAACAAATATTTATAGAAAACATAAACTTAGAGTTTAATAAATAAACCATTACTAAAATTCCCTCCCGCAACGCGGGAGGGAATATAGATGACAAGAGCTTAAAATAAGAAGTAAATATTTATGCAAAATTATAAATTAATCATCAAAGATTTTTTCAAAGTTGCTTTATGGCTGTGGTTAATTTTAGTTTTATTAGAGATTTTATTTCCGGGAGCAATTAATCGTTTTTTAAATCTAGAGCTATATTTTTATAGCTTAGTAATATTTTTTATTATCTTACGTTTTGTGGTATAATAAAAACATCAAGGCAAAATTTCTCCCGCGGCGCGGGAGAAATTACTGGGGTTTATATTAAAATCAATTATCATCCCGCAGTGCGGGAGGAAATTATTACTGGGTATATAGAATAGAAGATAAAAATAAAATGAATAAAAAGAAAAAAGTCGCTCGCAAAAAACATCGCAAATTAAGAGGCAAAGAAATTTTATTTGTCCGTTACTAATATGTTGACAAATAAAAAGAAAATGTATGTGGTGACAGTTGATATGGGTTATGGTCACCAACGCGCTGCTCATCCATTGGCTGGCTCTGCTCAAAACGGCATTATTAATGCGAATCATTATCAGGGTATTAGCAAAAAAGAGGAAAAATCTTGGAGCGGAGGACGTAAGTGGTATGAGATTATTTCTCGTTTCAAAGATGTGCCGATTTTAGGTAATTTTGTTTTTTCCATGATGGATGATTTTCAAAAAATTGAGCCTTTTTATCCGCGACGTGATTTATCCAAGACATCTCGCCAACAAAAATATTTTTTTAAACAAGTCAAGCGTGGTTTAGGTAAAAATTTGATTGATCAGCTCAATCGTAAACCTTTACCATTTTTGACTAGTTTTTTTGTGCCTGCTTATTTTGCTGAATATCATGGCTACAAAGGACCGATTTATTGTGTGGTTTGCGATGCGGATGTAGCACGTGCTTGGGCACCATATTACCCTAAAACTAGCCGGACTATTTATTTGGTGCCAAATAAAAGAGTCAAGGAGCGTTTGTTACTTTATGGTGTAAAAGCTAAAAATATTTACGTAACTGGCTTTCCTTTACCGAAAGATAATATCGGTGGACCGGGGCAAGTAATATTAAAAAAAGACTTGAAACATCGTTTGTTCAATCTCGATCCAAAAGGTATTTATCGTAAAAAATACGCTAAGTTAATTGAAGACTATTTGTGCCCGGTCAAAGAAATCAAGCACAATAATCATCCATTGACTATTACTTTTGCGGTTGGTGGGGCTGGTGCCCAAAGAGAAATTGGTGAAACTTTATTGCGAGTTTTGGCGAAAAAAATAAAAGCCAATAAATTAAATTTAAATTTAGTAGCTGGTACGAGAAATGATGTGTATTTATTTTTTCAGCAAGCTGTTAAAAAACACGGCTTAAGTAAATGTTCTAATGTCAGGATTATTTACGCTGAAAGTAAGTATAATTATTTTAAACTTTTCAATGAAGCTTTAAGAGTTTCTGATATCTTGTGGACCAAGCCATCAGAACTTAGGATTCTCAAAATCCGGAATATGCTGATGAATGGTTGTTTGATTGGCTGGATTCTGGCTGGCTGGCTGAAAGTGCGATGCATGGTTTTTTGGATGCGCCTAAATTAGGTACTTATCATATAGAAAATATCGTCTTAAATAATAAAATCCAAGAGATAGAGGATATACATCTGCTGTAAATACCCCCTCTCTTATCTCCCCCTAAATTAGGGGGAGAAGGAACTTCCGCCGAAGGCGGAAGTTACAGAAGGGGTACTAGAAAAACATGAAGATTACAAACTTTACTATCAATTTATATAAAAGCATTAAAGAGCCTTTGCAATTTTCTCCGCAATTGGTAAATATTTTGATCGGCCAAAATAATTGTGGTAAAAGTAATATTTTATATGCGATAGATTATTTGTTTGATGTTCGGGGCGTCTCTAATGTTTTGGCTTATTTTAAAGCCGATATCACAGCTGAATTGGAGTTTACAGTCGAAGAAAAAAACGAATGGTCTTTGCCAGATATTAAGGCCACTTTGTCGTTACAAAATGAACAGCGTAAATTAATTTTTCCCACCAAAACTATCAATTATCAAGGTAATTGGAGAAATTTTTTAGCTAAAAAAATCAAGCATTTAAACTACGAAGCTTTTAATGATTTAAATAATTTAGATCAAGATTGGCAAAGTTTTTTGAAATATCCCAAAGCTGTCAAACTATTTACTGCTAATTTAAATAAACATTTTCCCAAAATAAAGTTATCAAATGATGCTTTAGAGCTTGATTATAATAAAGCCGCTATCAAAGAAGGTAAGCGTAATGCGACCATTGATCATTTGGGTTCTGGTTTTAGGCGAGTATTTGCGACTTTACTGTATATTTTTCATCCTGAATATGAAGTAGTGATTATCGATGAGCCGGAAACACATCTACATCCGGTGATGGTCAAAAAGTTATTGTGGGCGATACAAAATAGTAATTTTGGGCAAGTATTTTTTACCACGCATTCGCCGTTGTTTATTAATTCTATTACTTTAAATCAATTATTAAGAGTAGTAAAAGATGATCAGAGTACTAGGGCTTTTGGTTTGCCTATGCAAAAACAACATTATAGTTATCAACGTTTGATGCAAGAACTAGACGCTGATAATACGGAAATGTTATTTGCTGATACAGTTATTTTAGTCGAGGGTGTTTCTGACCGTATTTTATTGCGAGCTTTGATTGATAGATTTTACACTGGTGACAAAGATGTCAAAGTCGTGCAGACTCATGGCAAGGGTAATGTCGGTGTGTATATTGATTTGTTAAAATTTTTTAAAATTAATTATTTAGTTTTATTAGATAAAGATATTTTGACTTATCAATTAGATACTGTTTTACGGCATTTGGAAATTAATTTAAAAAGTCGTGGTTTAAATCAAATGATCACGGAATTAAAGCAATATCATATTTTTGTGTTGCCAAATGGTGCCATCGAAAGTCATTATCCAAAAAAATATCAAACCAATGACAGTAAACCGCTAAATGCTATCAATGCCGGTAGTTTAATTACCGATTATGATTTTGCTAGCAATACTATGGCGCCTTTGCGAGAAATTATTAATAATATATAAAAAATAAAATAATTTTATGAATTGGTTGATTATTGCAATTTTTGCCTATCTTATTTTAGCGCTAGTGAATTTAGCTGATAAATTTTTGCTAGACAAAATAGTCCCTAGTGCTAAGACTTATACTTTTTTAGTCAGCATTTTAGGTCTGATAGTTTTGCTGGCTGCACCTTGGGCCTTGCATTGGCCGGGATTTTATTGGCTGGTCATTAATTTAATAGTTGGAGCTATTTTTCCTTTTGCACTTTTACTTTTGTATCGAGCTTTAAAACTAGGCGATACTTCAAAAATAATTCCCTTGATCGGCGGAGCCATTCCAGTTTTTACTATTAGTTTATCTATTTTATTTTTAGGTGATCTATCATGACCGCGATCGGCGCTGGATTACTGTTTGCGATATTTTTTGTGGGCACCAAATATACTTATCAAACGCAAGAATTTTTGAGTGCTTTTATTTGGGTCAGAATTGGTACTTTTTTAGCTGGCTGTGCTTTGCTCTTACCGAAAGAACAAAGAAAAGAAATTATTCATGGCTTAAAAAAAATTCATGGTGGCAAAGGATTTTTGTTATTTACCAATCAAGCAATTGCCGCTATCGGGTTTTTATTACAAAATTATGCTATCTTTTTAGGCTCGGTCGCCTTAGTCAATGCCCTGCAAGGTGTACAATATGCCTTTTTATTAGTTTTAGGTGGCTTGATTTCCGTCTTTTATCCTAATTTATTAAAAGAAAATATTTCTACTAAAGTAGTTATACAAAAATTAACAGCCGTACTTTTGATTAGTATTGGTTTGTATTTTCTGGCTTTTTAATATGGATTTTTTTATTAAACATTGGAAAATAATTTTGAGTCTTATTTTATTAGGCTTTGTTTTTTATATATTTAAATTTGCTAAACATTATCCAAACAATATTGCTTTAAGATCAGATGCCGATTTGTGGGGCGTCACTTTTTCTACTAAATTTGCTAAACATTTAGCTTTAGATGTTAATGATTTATATACTGCTATTTTAGATGATTTGCAAGTTAAGCAAATTCGTTTGCCAATTTATTGGGATGAAGTAGCCAAAGAGGAGGGTAGCTCTGATTTTTCGCAATATGATTATTTATTAGACGCAGGTGCTAAAAGAGATGTTAAATTTATTATAAACATTGGTCATCGTCTGCCGCGTTGGCCAGAGTGTCACGCGCCAAAATGGTTAGCTACTAAAAATAGCGATGAAGTTCAAACCGAAACTTTGCAGATGTTGACGACAATTGTGCAACATTATCAAGATCGACCAGAAATAGTTGCTTGGCAAGTAGAAAATGAGCCCTTGGTAAATTGGTTTGGTGCTTGCCCTAAAAGTGATTTAAGTTTTTTACAAACTGAAGTTGCTTTAGTAAAGAAATTAGACAAAACTAGACCAGTTATTATTTCTGCTTCTGGAGAGTTGAGTATGTGGACCAGAGAAGCAAAAGTAAGTGATATTTTAGCGACCACTGTTTATCGTGTAGTTTGGAATCCGATATTTCGCTATTCTCATTATCCTATTCCTAGTAGTTTTTATGCTTGGAAAGCTAAGCGTGTCAATAAGCTTGGTGAAAATATGATTTTAAGTGAATTACAAGTTGAACCTTGGGTGCCAGCTAATCCTGACCATCCCAATTTTTCTATGATTGATTTATCAAAAAAACAAATTGATGCTTCGATGAGTGTGGAGCAATTTAAAGCTAATTTGCAATATGCTCAAGATATTGGTTTTAGTAAAAATTATCTTTGGGGAGTGGAGTGGTGGTATTGGCAAAAAATCCATAGTCAGCCAGAGTATTGGGATATCGCCAAAACTTTGTTTAAAAAATAATCATTGACAAAAGATCGACATAGTTTTAATATAGTGATATTAACTTTTTGAAGAAAAGTGATAATATGTGGTATTTATATTTAGATGAAAGTGGGGATTTAGGTTTTGATTTTGTTAATAAAAAACCTTCAAAATTTTTTACGATTACCATCTTAGCTTTTAGCTGTCGAGATGCTAATCGCCAATTGATCAAAGCAGTCAAAATCACTTTGCGTCGCAAATTGAATAATACTAAGCATCAAAAAAGAATAGTACAAGAGTTAAAAGGGACAGGTACTACTTTAGAAATAAAGAAGTATTTTTTTGACAAAGCAAAAAATATCAAATTTGGCATTTACTCAATTACTTTAAATAAAAAGAAAGTTTTTGAACGATTATCAAAGAATAAATCACGAGTTTATAATTATATCGCTCGTAAAGTACTAGATCAAATACCTTTTGAGAAAAATCATGGCGATAGAGTTGAATTGATTATAGATAAATCGATGGCTAAACCAGAAATCGCCGAATTTAATTTTTATATTCGTCGAGAATTAGAAAGTCGTTTGGCACCCAGTATTTCGTTGGATATTTATCATTGGTTGTCTCATGAAAATTATGGTTTGCAGGCGGTTGATTTATTTTGTTGGGGTGTATTTCAAAAATATGAACACAAAAACATTGAGTGGTATGAGGTGTTTGCAAAAAAGGTTAGACTTGATGATCAATTTCTGTAAAACAAAAAGCCCCTTGCGGGGAAGCGACCTTATAAATTTGTAGTGTCTAGGCTCTAGCCAACCGATGGATGGGAATACCCAGAACAACTTATAAAGGATTTATACTTGACTAAAGTATACAGTGATAATTTAATTTTGTCAACAAAACGTTCCTTTAAAAAATAAAGCAGATGACGCGAGACACGGCAGTCTAGTAACTCTGGAGCGCCTGCCTGCCGGCAGGCAGGAAGCGATAGAGTCTTAGCTGATTTATAAAGAAGATTCTATCGTCCCGCTTCGCGGGACTCCAGAATTACGTTAGCGTCATCTGTTTTTATCTAACCTTAGCCATAAAATCAACCCGCGAGGTTGGTTTTAAAATTTATCTAATATTAGCTAAAAAATAAACCAATAATTTAATTCAACCCGACGGGTCACCCGCCGGGTTGTTTGACAGAAATGTGAAATTTTAGTATTTTAATATAATGTCCCAGAAAGGTCTGGGTTTGTACCTTAAACAAGGAAGGAGACTGACCATGGAAGCCATGCTCGGTCGAATCGTGCAAAAGCTCGTGCATTTGTCAGCAGAAATGTTAGGCACAATGTATGACCTTATGGAGAGGCTGGCTGGATCAGATGGCAACACCTGGCTTGCTGGTTTGAAGAAATTCCTCCGCGGCGAACTAGTGGCTCGTTGGCGAATTGGAGATGATGGTATTATTTATTCTTCTGTTAAATCTTGTAGTATCAGTACGAGCGGCTCTGATTGGTTAAAAAATCTCAAGAGGCGTAGATTCACAATCGACGGCGTTGCTCCAGAAATACTTCGTTCTAAAAATTTTCAAGCTAGCCCCGATGGTACTTATGAGATTGCTATTTTCCGCGGTTCATTGCTTGCAGAGTGTGAACGTAGCAGTAACAAAATTCGTATTAGAGCCTCACATTGTCACTTCTTTACGCCTGGTACTGATCTAGCTTGTTTGATTAGAGACAATTTTTCAGACGAGGAGATCAGAGCCATGGGGCTTAAGAGAATTATTGTTATGCATCAACCAATCTATGACTCTCACGGTATTCCTTCTTTGTTGGCTTTGGGTTGTGATGGTGCTGGTCGTTGGTTGAGTGCCTATCATCAGACTGATCGCGATGATTGGGGGCGTGAGGAGGAAGGCTTTGCTTTTGTGGTTTTCTTTAACAGTGAGCAGTATTGAGTGTCAAGTCTTTTCATACTTCCGTGTCTCCCGTGCTCCGTGTTCACAACTTGTGTGGATACGGAGCTCTTTTTTATTTCTTGTATTTTTATAGGTCTTTATGTTATAATTTAAGCAAATTAATTAAAAATTAAACAAAAATTTCGTGTTTAAAAAACTAATTTCTTCTTTTTTGTTTGTTAGCTTTTTGCTTAGTTTTCCTCATGATTTACTGGCTTTCAGCCAGACTTATCAGCCTCAAGAGGCTAGTATGGGTTTTCAGCGTTATTTTGACACTATAAACTTAAGCCCAACTTGGTCAGAGGAGATAAAAGTCAATAAAGAAGTGGTAGTAGCTGTTCTAGACTCGGGTATGGATCTGGATCACATTGATTTATTAAGTAATGTTTGGGTGAACAGTGAAGAAATAGCCTTTAATGGTCAAGATGATGATAATAATAGCTATGTCGATGATGTAAATGGTTGGGATTTTATCGATAGCGATAATTCACCACAGCCAAACTTTTCTGCGAATTATGACCGGACAGCAGTTAATCATGGTACAGTGATTGCTGGTATTATTGCGGCGGCTAAAAATAATCTTGGTTTATTGGGTATTGCACCACAAGTGAAAATTATGCCCTTGCGTATTTTAGATGACTATGGCCAAGGTAATACCTTGGTTTTATCCCAAGCGATTAATTATGCCGTGGAAAATGGTGCTGATGTGATTAATCTTAGTTTAGTTGGTCGGGCTTATGATGATGTGCTAAAACAGGCGATTGAAAATGCTTATGATCGTGGCGTGATGATAGTCGCTGCTTCTGGTAATGAAGAGGTGAACGGCATTGATTTAAATACTGATCCACGCTATCCAGTCTGTGAAGTAGATGAAATAAATCGTGTTTTAGGAGTAGCTGCTTTGGATAGCAATAGACATTTAGCAAATTTTTCCAATTTTGGTTCCAAGTGTATTGATATTTCGGCGCCAGGAGAAAATTTTTATGCCACGGTTTTTCACGATGCGCGTTATAGTGAATTTAATCAATATTACAGCAGTGGTTGGTCTGGCACTTCCGTGGCAGCGCCAGTGGTGGCAGCCACCGCTGCTTTGATCAAGCAGCAGTTTCCCCAGTTTCGTCCCAATGAAATTTATCAAATCATTAAACAAAGTGCTAAAAGTTTGAGTGCTAACGCTAATTCAGCTGATTTGGGTGCTGGCTTGATTGATGTCGGCGCCGCTTTAAATCTAGCTCAAAGTCAAGCTTCAGCCACGCGTAATATTATTTTGGCGCCAGACAAAGGTTTAGCGCCAGAGATTAAGATTTTGACTGATAAAGGTCAAGAAGAGTCTAAATGGCTAGCTTATAATGTAAAATTCACTGGTGGTGTCAATCTAGCTGTCAGAATTTTTAATAAAGACGGGGTAGTGTTATCAGAATTCATGGCCTATAATGCTAAATTCACCGGCGGTGTCAATTTAGCTATCGGCGATATGGATGGCGATGGCAAAGATGAAATTATCACCGCCCCTTTAAGTAACGGTGGACCGCATGTCAGAATTTTTGATTGGCAAGGGAATTTGCGTCAGCAATTTTTTGCTTATGAAGATAAATTTATCGGCGGTGTCAATTTAGCTGTCGGCGATCTTGATCAAGATGGTAGCAGTGAAATAGTGACCTCACCAGCCAGCAAGTATAGACCAGAAATAAAAACTTGGAATTTTTCTGCCCAAAAGTTAAGTGATTTTTTGGCTTATGATGCGAAAATGTTAGATGGCGTCAAAATTAGCGTCGGCGATGTCAACGCTGATACTTGGCAAGAAATCGTGACCGCGCCAGCTGTTAATCAGAAAATGGATATTAAGCTCTTTAGTCCTAAAGGACGTGCTAAGGGTCAATTTTTAGCTTATAATAGCCAATTTAAGGCTGGCGCCGAACTGGTAGTGACTGATCTTTCGGGCGATAATTGGCCAGAGATTTTGACTTTAGCTCATAAAGGATCGGCAGCGGTTTTGAAAGTCTATGATTATTTAGGTTTAGAAAAAGATAGTTTTTATTTAAGTAATAGCACTGATAAAAATGGCTATCAGTTTGGTATTTTAGCTTATTCTTTATAAAAAAAGACGTGATATTCCTCCGCCTACGGCGGAGGAATAAGTAAGATTTTATGTATACTTTGGAACAATTTAGAGCAAATTTAGAAAAATACCCTAGTATTAAACAATTTATTAAGTTTGGCTTGATTGGTCTGTTAAATACTTTTATTGATTTAATTGCCTATGTTTTTTTTACACGAGTTTTATTTTGGCATTATTTAGTAGCAGCTTTGTTAGCTTTTGTGATTGCTGCTACTTCTAGTTTTATTTTAAATAGTTATTGGACTTTTGTGATTCAAGATAAATTAAAAGAGCGTTATTTAAATTTTTTTTTAGTTGCCCTAGGTGGTTTGATGTGGACAGAATTATTTTTGTATATTTTGGTAGATAAATTTTTTTGGTTTGATCTTTGGGCAAAAATTTTGATAGTTTTAGTCGTAGTAAATTGGAATTTTTTCTTACAAAAATATTGGACTTTTAAAAAATAGAAAAAAGCAGATGACAGAAATCAGCGTGGTGATTCCTACTTACAATGAAGAAGCCAAAATCAGTGATACTTTAAAATCAGTTTTGGCTTATTTAGTAAAAAATTTTGCTAGTTTTGAAATCATAGTTGTTGATGATGGCTCTTGCGACCATACTTTGCGAGAAGTAAAAAAGTATCCGGAAGTGAAGATTTTGCAAAATTTAGTAAATCATGGCAAAGGCTATACAGTAAAAAAGGGGATTTTAGCCAGTCAAGGCAAATTAATTTTATTTATGGATGCTGATAGCTCGACTGATATTTCGGAATTAAAAAAATTGCAAGTTTATATTAATGATTTTCCAGTAGTGATTGCTTCGCGAGCAATAGATGAGGCACAAGTTTTAAAAAGACAAAATTTAATAAAAGTTTTTTTGGGTCGCTTAGGCAATAAGTTAATCAAATATACTTTAGGTTTAAAAATTAATGATACACAGTGTGGTTTTAAATTATTTCAAACACAGACTAAGATTTTATTTGAAAAATTAATTATTAATCGCTGGGGTTTTGATTTTGAGTTGCTTTTTTTAGCCAAAATATTTAAAAGGATAAATTATTTATTAAATAAATATAAATAAAAAATATATGAAAAACAGTCTTTTAAATGAAAACAAAAATATTTTAGTGCTGGGTGGAGCTGGTTTTATCGGCTCACATTTATGTGAAGCTTTAGTCAAGCAGGGACACAATGTGGTTTGTGTAGATAATTTTATTTCTTCCGATGTCGAAAATATCAAAGACTTATTGGAGTTTCCTAATTTTGAATTTATCCGCCATGATGTCAATCTTGTGTTAGAGCCAGAATCTTTGCCAGAATTAGTGAAATTTAAAGTTGAGGTATTTGGCTTTCATGAGATTTATAATTTTGCTTGTCCAACTTCCGCTAAAGAGTACACTAAGCTGCCAGTGGAAACTGCTACTTCAAATTCTGTCGGGGTAATAAATAGTTTAGAGCTAGCTCGTAAATATAAGGCTAAATATTTTTTAGCCTCCACCGCCGCTGTTTATGGTCAAGCACCGGATAATTATAAGCCAGTCAAAGAAGATTATTATGGTTTGTTAGATTTTTTAGGACCACGCGCTTGCTATAACGAAGGTAAACGTTTTGCTGAAACTCTAGTGACTACTTATCGGGACTTTTATAAATTAGATGTCCGCATTGCCCGTATTTTTTCTACTTATGGTCCACGTATGCTTGAGCATAGTGGTCGCAGAATTCCTGACTATATCCAAGAAGCTTTGAATAACAATGAAGTAGTGATCGCTGGCGATGAAAAATTAGCTTATAGTTTTTGCTATATCACCGACATGGTGCAAGGAGTTTTGGCTTTGATGAATTTTGATATCAAAGATCCGGTAAATTTAGGCGCTGAACAAGTTTATACTCTGACCGCTATTGCCGAAAAGATTATTAAGTTACTTGGATCCCAGGCTATTATTAAATATAAAGAGGGATTTGCTTATCTGAATCAACCAGCCGTACCAAATATCGATAAAGCAAAAACAGAACTAAATTGGTTACCACTAGTCTCGATCGAAGAGGGTCTACAGGAAACTATTAATTATTTGCGGGCGAAGTCAATGTCTTATCAACCATTTTTAAAAAAATAAATGAAAGTTTTTGTTGTTATTCCAGCTTATAATGAAGAAACTAGAATTGCTCAAGTTTTGAGTAAGCTAGCTGTTTTACTATATCAAGTGGTGGTAGTCGATGACGCTTCACAAGATAAAACTTGCGAAGTTGTTTTAAAATTTCCTCAAGTTGTTTTATTGCGTCATCGTTTAAATCGATATCAAGGGGCAGCCTTAGAGACTGGTAATCAATATGCTTTAAAACATGGGGCTGATATCATCGTTCATTTTGATGCTGACGGCCAATTTTTAGTAGCTGATATCGCAGAATTAATTAAGCCAATTATTGAAAGTGATTATCAAGTGGTTTTAGGCTCTCGTTTTTTGAGTAAAAAATCAGAGCTACCAAGATTAAAAGAATATTTATTTTTTCCTGTAGCTCGCTTAGTGAACTATTTATTTTTTAATATCACTACCACTGACCCACAGAGTGGCCTCCGGGCTTTTTCTAAAGAGGTGGCAGACAAATTAAGTGTAGAGCAAGATGGTATGGCACATTGTAGCGAAATTTTAGCCAAAATTTTTCAGTATAAATTAAAAGTCAAAGAGGTGCCAATCACTGTCCTGTACCATCACTTTGGTCAAAATTTTGGCGGTGGTTTAAAAATTATTAGAGATTTATTATTTAGTAAAATAAGCAAATGATAGTTTTACAAATTTTAGTCAGCATCTTTGTTTTAATAGTTTTAGCCAAATTATTTAAACAATGGCATAATGAAAAAATAACTTTAGCTAATTTTTTATTATGGTGTTTACTATGGTTAGCGGTTTTGTTAGTGTTTTGGCAGCCAGATTTGACCTCTTATTTAGCTAATTTTTTAGGTATTGGTCGTGGGGCGGATTTGATAATTTATTTAGCTATTTTAGTGCTAGTTTATTTAGTATTTAGGGTCTTTGTGCGTTTACAAAAGTTAGATAAAGATTTGACGAAATTAATCAGAGAAGACGCTATCAAAAATGTCCAAAAAAGATAAAATTATTATTATTATTCCGAGCTATAATGGCCTAGCTTATTTTCGTAGTTTATTGCCACAGTTGGCCCGAGAGCGATATCTAGATTTTGATTTAGAGATTTTGATTGTGGATGATAATTCTAAAGATGATTCAGTAAATTTTATCAAAAATAATTTTCCAGATTTTACTTTGCTTCAAAGTAAAAATAATTCTGGCTATGTCGGCGCTAATAATCTTGGCTACGAGTATGCTAAAAAAGTAAAAGCAAATTTTATTTATTTATTAAATCAAGATACAGAGATAGAGTCAAATTTTTTACAGCCTTTATATGATTTTGCTCGCAATAATAAATTTGGTACTTTGCAATCAAAGCTTAGACTTTTTCCTGCAACAAATAAAATAAATACTTTGGGCAATGTGATTCATTTTTTAGGTTTTGGCTACGGCAGTTGTGGCGGACAAATAGATTTGAATAATCAAAAAATAACAAAAATAAATTATTCCTCTGGAGCAGGGGTTTTGGTTTCGATGAAAGCTTTAGCTGACTTAGGCTATTTATTTGACGAAACAATGTTTGCTTATCTAGAGGATTTAGATTTGGGTTGGTCATTAAAGCTTTTGGGTTATGATAATTATTTAGTACCCGAAAGTGTGATTTATCATAAATACGAATTTTCCCGTAGTATGAGACAAGTTTATTGGTTTGAGCGTAATCGTTTGTGGGTGATGTTAAAAAATTATAAATTATTAACTATCATATTATTATTTCCAGCTTGGTTTATCATGGAGTTTGGGCAATTATATTTTGCTTGGCGTAATAATTATTTAAAAAATAAAATTAAAGCTTATAAGTGGATTTTTTCCAGCAAAGAGTGGAGGATTTTAAGAGCCAAAAGAAAAAATATTCAAGCCAAAAGGAAATTAAGTGATAGAGAAGTTTTGGCTAGTTTTTCAGGGAAAATTTTATTTCAAACCCTTGATTCGTCGCTATTAAAAATTGCTAATATATTTTTTAATATATATTTCAAGTTAATCCGTTATTTTATTTTTTGGTAAGTATTTTTTATTCATCCCGTTAGATACTTAGCGGGTTTAAAAACTTGTTATGAAAAAATTATTAATTATTAATATCTAACTGGATGAAAATTGCAGAAGTCACCTCAACTTTTCCACCCTATAAAGGTGGTATGGGAAATGTCGCATATTACAATGCCTGGTCTTTAGCGACATTGGGTCACGAAGTGACAGTCTTTACACCTAGGTATAAAAAGATAAAAAACCAAGAAGAATTACCATTTCAAGTGAAACGTTTGCGTCCTTGGTTTAGCTATGGTAATTCTGGTGTTTTGCCACAATTGTTATGGCAATTACCAAAGTTTGATATCGTTCATTTACATTATCCATTTTTTGGTGGGGCAGAAATTATTTATTTTTTAGATAAAATAAAAGACATCAAATTAGTTGTCACTTATCATATGGATGTGGTAGGAGATGGTGTATTGGCTAAATTTTTTAAGTGGCACACACACTATGTTCTACCAAGGATTTTAGATCGAGCTGATAAGATCATTGTCACCTCTAGGGATTATGCTAAATTTTCTGATTTAAAAAATCGTTTACAGATAGATTCAGATAAGTTTGTCGAAATTCCTTGTGGAGTTAATCATTTTTTATACAAACCACGTCCACAAAAAAATGAAATACTAAAAAAATATGATCTTGATTATAAGGATGTGATTTTATTTGTTGGTGCTCTAGATAAAGCTCATTATTTTAAAGGGGTAAATATTTTGATCCAGGCGATGCTAGAGTTTGCAGATAGTGATAATGTCAGATGTTTGATTGTGGGTGATGGTGATTTGAAAAGCACTTATCAGAGCTTAGTAGATTCTTTGGGTTTAGGTAAAAAGATTATCTTTGCTGGTTTTGTAGCGGATAATGAATTACCAAATCTTTTTAATATTGCTGATATGTTAGTTTTACCGTCTATCGATAAATCTGAAGCCTTTGGTATCGTGGCTTTAGAAGCGATGTCTTCCGGTTTGCCGGTGGTGGCTACTGATTTGCCTGGAGTGCGATCAGTGGTAGATAAGAGAAAGACAGGTTTATTAGCCAAACCTGGTAATGTCGAACAGTTAGCACAAATGATTAAGTTTTTATTAGATAATCCACGGATTGCTAAACAGTATGGAGCAAATGGCAGAGAAAAAGTTTTACAAAAATACACTTGGGATTCAGTTGGTTATAAACTCGATCATTTGTTTAAATCTTGTTTGAAGTAAATGAAAATAGGTATTATTTCCAATTTATATCCACCTTTTATTCGTGGTGGTGCAGAGCTGATTGCCGCTCTCGAGGCCAAAGGCCTAAAAGACGCTTGGCAGCATGTGTTTGTGATTAGTTCAAAGCCTTATCGAGGTCTTTCTTCTTTGACTCCAAGTCAAAACGAAGAAGATGGTATTTTGGTTTATCGTTTTTTTCCTTTAAATATTTTTTATTATTTAAACGATTTTAAATATCCGAGTTTTATTCGCTTGCTGTGGCATATTTTTGATACTTTTAATATTTTTTCTTATTATCAAATCAAAAATATTTTATTAAAAGAAAAACCTGATGCGATTATTACTCATAATCTCATGGGCTTAGGCTTTTTGATTCCGCGTTTATTAAAAAAATTAAATATTCGCCATTTACATACTTTGCATGACCTGCAATTAGCCACACCGTCTGGTTTGATTTTATTTAAACAAGAGCATAGTTTTCAGCATAATTTTTTTAAAGTCATTGGCTACATCAAGTTAATGCGTGTTTTATTTGCTTCACCAGAGGTTGTCATTTCACCATCAAAATTTTTGCTTAGCTATTATCAAAAGCTCAAATTTTTTAATAAAAGCAAAAAAATAGTTTTGCCGAATCCCATCAAAAGTATTAAAACCTTAAAGAAAAAAGCTTCTTATAATCTAGAGTTATTATTTTTAGGCCAAGTGCATAGTGCTAAAGGTATTTTGGAGCTTATCAAAAGTTTTAGAGATTTGCCTTTACCAGGAGTGAGGCTAAATATTATCGGTGTTGGTCCAGATTTAAATACAGCCAAAAAATTAGCTGGCGCTGATCCAAGGATTAGATTTTTTGGCTGGTTAGCGCATCATGAGATGCTACCGATTTTGAGTCGCATGGACGTATTATTAGTGCCATCTTTATGCTATGAAAATTCCCCAACAGTTATTTATGAGCTCTTAGCGCTAGGTGTGCCAGTGCTAGCCGCTGATATTGGTGGAGTAGCGGAGTTGATCCGAGAGGGTAAAAATGGCTGGACTTATCCAGCTGGCGATTTTAAAGTATTAAATCAAAAGATTTTGAGTATTTATCAGCAGAAAGAAAAATTAGCACATTTGGTCGCTAATTGTCAGGCGAGTGTGGCTGGCTATACATTAGATAAATATATTGCTAAAATTTTAGCTTTACTCAATAATGAAAATTAAATTTAATAAAACTTTAATTTACTTAAGTTTACTTAGTTTAGTGGCTGGATTTTTTTATAGTCATGATTTATTTTTTATTTATCTAAAATATTTAGATTTTTTTCCACAAATAATTTTTAATTGGCCAGATGCCAATGCTAATTATTTTTTTGTAAAATTATTTACACAAACAAATACTTTGAGTTTTTACGAGCCATTAAATATTATTACCGATAATATAATACACACTAGAAGTATCAATGTTTTATCTGGTTCTCTGGTTCCCATGTCTTGGTTGTGGCCGATTATTTTATGGGCAAGTCTAGCTAAAATATTTGGTTTATTTTCTATTTTATGGCTAAACCCAATCTTGGCGATGTTAAGTTTATGGCTAGTTTATGCTATTAGCCAAAATTTATTTAAAGATAAAAATTTAAGTTTTTTAATCACTGCTTTGTTAGCTTTTTTTGCACCCTGGTTATATTTTGCTAATCTAGTGATGTTGCCCAGTATTTTGATAATCTTTTTATATTTATTAAGCGCTTATTTATTCTTGAAGAGTTTTTCTGTCGCCAGAGGAAAGCTTATTATTTTTAGCATAGCCAGCGCTATATTTGTCTTAAGTGTTTTAGCTCGACCAAGTGAATTTATATGGCTAGCTAGTATTTTGCTTTTAAGTATTTATTTTAATAAAAATAAAATTCAAATTAAACACTATTTTACTTTTATAATTATTTTTTTAATTTTTACTAGCATTACTTTATATTTTAATAACTTAGTCTATGGTAATTATTTTTCTTTTGGCTATCTAAATTTTCAGGCTACTAGCAGTGCAATACCTGCGCAGAGTATTTTTTTGCCTTTTGGTTGGCAGACAAAAATATTTTTAAAAAATATTTTTTATCATTTTATTTTATTGATTTGGCCTTACTGGATTTTAGTATTGACAGCTTTAATTATTTTGCGAAAAAAAGTTTTTGCTTTAGAGAATATTTGGAAAAAATATTTACTTATTTGTGTAGTAGCAAGTTTTTTATTATTTATTTATTATGCTAATTGGGACATAGCAGACATGAGCGTAAAGCAATATAATAAAATAAGTAATTCTTATGTCAGATATTTTTTGCCGCTTTATATTTTATGGCTACCAATTTTTGCTAAAAGCATTCAGATTATTTTTAACTCGCCTCGCGTCGTAGCGGGAAAATATTTTTATCAAACGATAATAATTGTTTTATTAAGTATTTTTTCTTTACATTTAGCTTTTTATGCCCCATTTGACGGCTTGTTAGCGCAGAAAAAAAATATTAAAATCTATTATCAGCAGTTTGAGCAAGTAAAAAATCTTGTGCCCGCTGACGCTATTATTTTAACTATTAAGAGTGATAAGATATTTTTTCCAAGCTACCCAGTGATCGTACCTCAAGGTGACTTGCCACTTTGGCCAAGAATTGCTAAATTATTAACACAAAGATCAGTCTTTTATGTCCATGATTTGTCTGAAGTAGACATAGCCAGAGAAAAAGAGTTAGCTTTGCAAGCTGGCATTGAATTAAACTTTGTCAGCGCATTAGAAAATAATTTTAAATTAGAAGAACTTAAATTAATAAAATAATAACATGGAAAACTGTATTTTTTGCCAAATAGTCAAAGGAGATATTCCCGCTAAAAAGAT
>Ga0075911_121_pt1 | contig 20589 bp, 15 predicted proteins | sample RifGroA2_FD_68330 | JGI IMG/M metagenome (GOLD analysis project Ga0075911, IMG submission 68330) | Parcubacteria bacterium GW2011_GWA2_36_10 | reverse complement strand
AAACCGAATCTTGTGCAGGTTTAACTACCGCTACTTTTTAGATGGCTTGAGTAATCTGGGTGGCAACGAAGCGGTGTTAAAAATAAATAACAACGCTACTCCAGCGCTATTACAAAATCGTCAAAATGAAAAATATCTTTATTTGATCATGCCGATCAAACAATAGTTTTTATGATTGCCTATCTAAAAGGAAGGGTTTTTTTAAAAGTAAACAAAAGCGTTATTTTGCTAGTCAACGACATTGGTTATCAAGTTTTTTTAAGTCAATTTGATTTAGACAAGCTTGAATTAAACCAAGAAGGGGAATTTTTTATTTTTTCTGCCATCAAAGAAGACGCTTTTGATCTTTATGGTTTTTGTGATATTGAGGCCTGGGACTTGTTTAAAAATTTAATTTCTGTTTCTGGCGTTGGCCCGAAGTCGGCTATTAATATTTTGGGTTTAGCTAAAATCGGAGAATTAAAACAAGCCATAGTTTCTGGTGACCCTAGCATTTTACAACAAGTGTCAGGCATCGGCAAAAAAACCGCCGAACGTCTAGTGGTGGAGCTCAAAGAAAAAATTAGCAGCGACGTTAATATCTTGTTAAAATTAGACAACCAAGATGAGCAACTAATACAAGCCCTAGTTTCTTTGGGCTACAAAGAGCGTGAAGTCAAAGACATGCTCAAAGGCCTAGAGTTAAGCGGGGATTTGTCAGACAAAATTCGCCAAGTTTTACAAACGGCTAAAAAATAAAAAATGTTTCAAGTCAAACTAGAAAAAAACAATACTTTTTTTAAACCAGAAGATTTTTATTCTGGTAGTTTTTTACAGAGCACCTTATGGAGAGATTTTTTAAATAAACAACAGAAAAAAAATTGGCAAATAAATATCACCGACGAAAATAACAACTTATTTTTATCTTGTCTGCTTTATGAAAACAAAGTACCTTTTGGCAAGAGCTATTTGTATGCCCCAAAAGGACCGGTTTTTAAAAATGATTTAAGCGCAGACGATAAGCACGAGCTTTTGTCTTTGTTTTTTTCTAAAACCAGGGATCTAGAGATAGAAACCAAAACTCAAGAAGAAATATTTTTACAACTAGAACCTAGTGAGGAAATCAAAAACTTTTTTCAAGTGCAAAATTCCCACAGCGTTCAGCCGCAAGACACTAGTTTTTTGACACTAGACAAAGAACCAAAAGAAATGCTGGCCAATATGCACCAAAAAACCAGATATAACATCATGTTGGCCAATAAAAAAGAAGTAAAAATAAAAAATTTGGACAAGCCAGAAGACTTAGAAATATTTTTAAACTTAAATAAAAAAACCGCCGACAGACAAAACATCATCACCCATCCAGATAATTATTATACTTTATTGTGGCAGACATTTTTAGAGCACCAAGCCGGCAAATTATTTGTGGCTTATCATGAAGGTAGGGCTGTGGCCGCTAACCTGATGATTTTTTGGGAAAACACAGCGACTTATTTACACGGTGCTTCTGACTATGAATATCGTCAAGTGATGGCGCCATATTTATTACAATGGGAAGCTATTAAATTTGCTCAAAGCGAAGGCTTTAAGTTTTATGATTTTTGGGGTATTGCGGCAGAAGATAACTCTAAACCAAACTGGAACGGCTTTACGCGTTTTAAAAAAGGTTTTGGCGGACTTGATTGGCACGCTCCGGCGGCGCAGGTTTTTATCTATAACCCAGCACAATATAAAGCGTATTTATTCGCCAAAAAGATTTTGAGATTAATCAAATAATATGCTTATTTTTTTGAGAAAAATTAGCCCAAGATTTTTAAAACAAAGCTATCATTGGTTATTAGCCAGATTAGCGGCCTTAGTTTATTTTTATCCCAGCAATAAATTGATAGTAATTGGTGTGACCGGCACCAACGGCAAAAGTACTACAGTGAACTTGATTGCCCAAATATTAGAAAATTTAGGTGAAAAAGTTGCCTTAAGCTCCACAGTGAATTTTAAACTAGCAGATATTGAGTGGGTCAATGATAAAAAAATGACCATGCTCGGTCGCTTTGCTACCCAGAAATTTTTGAGCCAAGCTGTCAAAAATAAATGCACCTATATCATCATCGAAACATCGTCTCAAGGCATTGAACAGTTTAGGCACTTAGGCATAAATTATGATGTATTAGTTTTTACAAATTTAGCCCCAGAACACATCGAGGCTCATGGTGGTTTTGAAAATTACAGAGCGGCCAAAGAAAAATTATTTAAACACTTGAGCCAAAGCAAACATAAAATAATAAATAATAAAAAAGTAGAAAAAATAATCATCAGCAATTCAGACGACATTGAAACTGAAAGATTAAAAAAATATCAAGTCGATAAATTTATTACTTACGCCACAGAAAAATCAGCTGATTATAAAATAGAAAACTTAAATTTAAATAATGGCTTAGTAGGTTTTGCTTTGCAAAATATAAACTTTAAAACTAATTTCTTAGGCAAGTTTAATGCCTATAATATTTTAGCAGCTATAACTTGTGTAAACAGCTTAGGATTTTCTCTGGATAAAATAAAAACGGAAAACCTAAAAGGTGTGCCTGGCAGACAAGAACTTATAGACAGCAAAAAAGATTTTCAAATAATGGTTGATTATGCGCCAGAGCCAGCCAGTTTAAAACAACTTTATCAAGCTTTAAAAAATTTACATTACAATAAACTGATTCATGTCTTAGGTTCTTGTGGCGGCGGACGTGACAAAGCGCGTCAGCCAATTTTAGGACAAATGGCCGGCGAGTTTGCGGATATTGTAATTGTCACCAATGAGGACCCCTATGACGATGATCCACAAGAGATTATAGACAATGTCTCAAGCGGCGCGATTCAAGCCGGCAAAGAGCTAAATCAGAGCTTGTACAAGATTCTAGACCGTAAGCAAGCGATTCATAAAGCCATGTCTCTAGCACAAACAAATGATTTGGTTTTAATCACTGGCAAAGGAGCGGAACAATTTATTTGTAGTAAAAATGGCCAACAGATACCGCATGATGATCGCCAAGTAGTAAAAGAATATTTTAACCCCGCCTAAAGTGGGGTTTTTAAGCAAAAAGAAAACCGACCCACATACCATGTGAGTCGGCAGATGAAGGACAATAGTTTGTTGTCTAGTCATGCGCTTATGGGCCGTTGTAGTGGTGGAATCTTCTTTGATCTCATGAAAAGAAAAAGAGGAATAGCCACAATTGTGCCAAGAGGAAACATGAAGACACTGCCGAATGCCGAAAGGAAAGCAACAAGTGCAAAAACGCCAAAGAGCCCACCAATCACCACGGGTAGTAGTCCATAAAATACATTAGATCCGCCATTGTCCACAAGATCAAACCAAGCAACGGATATATTGATTGAAAAAAAGGATGTGAGTAAAAATACGACTGGTGTTAATTGCCGCAGCCAGAACAGAACATTGTTGATGGTGGGTGTTTCGTTTTGGTGAAGACTCGTTGCATACAAAAAATAGTAGGCAACGAGCAGCGGTAAGCCATAAATTATATGGCGCCTTACAAACTCTTTCCACATTGTCGTTTCCTCCACTTGGTTCGTTTAGATTTTTGAACGTTCAATTTCCCTTTAAAACTAACCTTTTTCATGACATCTGTCAACTAATCCGCCCCCGCGTTGCGGGGGCGGAACAGGGCACTTAATATGGCCAAAAAGAAAACCGGCGCGTGGACTGCGCCGGCAAGGAGTGGATTGTGTGGCTAAAAACGAGTTGCTTGTGGTAGGGGCGGGACCTTTTTTGATTTTAGGAAAAGAAAAAGAGGAACAGCTATAATTGTGCCAAGATAAAACTTAAACAAACTACAAAAAGCAAGAACAAAGACCAGAAGTCCAAAAATACCAAAACCAAAACCCATAGCCAGAGCAAATGCCCGCAACACACCTAAGCGACGGTCTTTAAGGCTTATCCAAGACACAAAACGCAAAGCGATAATCATTAGCAGGCCATAGATTATATAGCGCTTGATAAGCTCTTTCCACATGATCGTTTCTCCATTTTGATGTGAAGGTTCAATTTCTCTTTAAAGCTAATCTTTTTAGCATCTTTCGTCAAGCAACCCGACCCCGCACAGCGGGGTCGGGTTGTGATACAAAAAAGTGTTAAAAATGCCAAATTTTATAGCAAATGCGTGCACAGGACTTGTCTCGGTGTGGATAACTTGGGGGCAAATAAGCCCAAGTGTGTATAAAAACCTTGATTTCATTGACAAAATAAGTAAAATTTGACAAAGCAGTAAATAAGTATCTAGATTTTTTTGGCTAAAGCTAGCTATTTTTTTATAAAAAAGAGGTTTTTGAGAGAAATTTTTCTTTTTCTCTTGACAACAGCCTAAAAATCTACTAGTATATACTCATGTTAATTTTGTTGACTAAGCAAGTTTAGTCTCAATTATATAGAAAACTGACCTTGACCAAAAGAGGTGAGTTTATTTTTTGTCCAAAAAAGGATTTATAGGTCCAAATAATAATTATTTTTTTGAACTTCTATGGTGAAAAAAGCCTTTGTTCCCACTCGTAAGTTTTTTACTACTTTACGAGAAGCGATTCCTCTCACGGATTTAGTAGAAATCCAAAAAAAATCTTATGACTGGTTTTTTAGAGAAGGTCTCAAAGAGCTGTTCGAAGAAATCTCCCCAATTAAAGATTTTATTGGTCGTGATTTAGAACTTTATTTTCTAGATTACTATTTAGATGAGGCAAAATTTGACGAGGTGACTGCTAAATCAAAAAACACTACTTTTGAAGCGCCGTTGCGTGTCAATATTCGCTTGCTAAATAAAAAGACTAGTGAGATCAAAGAACAAGAAATTTATTTAGGTGATTTTCCCGTCATGACTGAACGCGGAACTTTTGTGATCAATGGCGTGGAAAGAGTAGTGGTTTCACAACTAATTAGATCAGCTGGTGTCTTTTTTACTTCCCAAATATTACGTGGTCGTAGATATTATGGCGCCAAGATTATTCCTAATCGTGGTGCTTGGTTAGAAATTGAGACTGACGCCAACAATGTTATTTATGTTAAGATCGATCGTAAACGCAAAGTGCCGGTCACGGCTTTATTACGTGCCTTTGGTTACTCCACCAACGAAGAGTTGCTTACTTTATTTAAAGACGTTGACACTCATCCAGAAGTAAAATTTATCCAAAGTAGTATTGATAAAGACATCTCGCATAACGAAGGCGAAGGTTTAAAAGAAGTCTACAAACGTATTCGCCCAGGTGACTTAGCTACCGTTGATAATGCTCGCTCTTTGATTCACTCCATGTTTTTTAATTTTGATCGTTATGATTTTGGTCGTGTCGGACGCTACAAAATCAACGCGCGCTTTTCTTTAGATATTCCCAACAACAAAGACACTCGGGTTTTACGCCGTGAAGATTTGATTTTAGTAATTAAAGAAATTATTAGTTTAAATTTAAGTCAAGCTGATCCAGATGACATTGACCACCTGGGTAATCGTCGTGTCCGCGCAGTGGGTGAATTAGTCCAAAATAAATTCCGCGTCGGCTTAGCTCGCATGGAAAGAATCGTGCGTGATCGTATGAGTACTTTGGATATCAATAATATCACCCCAAACCAATTGATCAACGCTCGCCCAGTCATCGGCGCCATCAAAGAATTTTTCATGAGCTCACAGCTTTCTCAATTCATGGACCAAGTCAATCCTTTAGCAGAGCTAGAACATAAGCGTCGTTTGTCTGCTATGGGTCCCGGAGGACTTTCTCGTGAGCGCGCTGGCTTTGAAGTCCGTGATGTGCACCGTACTCACTATGGACGTATTTGTCCGATCGCCACTCCCGAAGGCCCAAATATCGGCTTAGTCGGACATTTGTCAGCCTATGCTCGGGTTAATGATTTTGGTTTTATCGAAACTCCTTTTAGAAAAGTTTTAAATAATATTCCTAATGATCCAAAACACACCCTTGGTAAAATTAGCAGACTTGATATTAGAAACATTGTCAAAGCTGGTGAAGCAATCAGCGAAAGTCAAGCCAAGCTATTAGTCAAAGAAAAAGACCTAGAATTTATTTCCGTCAAACCACAGGTGACAAATGAGATTGTTTATCTTGATGCTTTTGAAGAAGAAAAATATAATACTGCCGCGGCCACTGTGCCGATAGATGCTGAAGGATTTTTTATTAGCGATTATGCAGAATTAAGAGTGCACGGCTCGCCGGCTTTTGATAAAGTAGAAAAAATTGATTTATTAGATGTCGCGCCAAATCAAATCATCAGTATTGCCACCTCTTTGATCCCATTTTTGGAACACGATGATGCGGTGCGTGCTTTGATGGGTACAAACATGCAACGTCAAGCTGTGTCTTTGATTCGCCCACAAGCCCCAATCGTTGGTACTGGTATCGAGGCTCGAGCCGCTCAAGATTCTGGACAAGTAGTGGTTGCCAAAGAAGATGGCGAAGTCACTTACGTTGACGGTAACAAAGTAGAGGTGACCAATAAAGACGGCGTAGCCTTTTCTTATAACTTACAAAAATTTGCCCGCTCTAATACCTCCACTAGTATGAATCAACATCCGATCGTGGATAAAGGCGACAAAGTAAAAAAATTACAAGCACTAGCCGATGGTGCAGCTACTGATCAAGGTGAATTAGCCCTAGGTCAAAACATGCTCGTTGCCTACATGACTTGGGATGGCGGTAACTATGAAGATGCTATTTTGATTTCTGAACGCGTCGTCAAAGATGATCGCTATACTTCTATCAGCATCGAAGATTACTCTATTGATATCCGGGATACAAAACTAGGGCCAGAACAAATAACTCGCGACATTCCAAACATCAGCGAAGAAAAATTAAAAGACTTAGATCACGAAGGTGTGGTGCGTGTCGGTGCCAACGTTGCTTCTGGTGATATCTTAGTTGGTAAGATTACTCCTAAAGGTGAAACCGAATTATCAGCTGAAGAAAAATTATTACGCGCTATCTTTGGCGAAAAAGCCAAAGATGTCAGAGACAGTTCTTTATACTTAAAACATGGTGAACGTGGCAAAGTAATTGATGTCAAGATTTTTGCTCGCGACAATGGCGACAAATTACCAGCCGGCGTGATCCGTAGCGTCCAAGTGACGATTGCGCAATTACGTAAAGTACAAATCGGTGATAAGATGGCTGGACGTCATGGTAACAAAGGTGTCATTTCTCGTGTTATTCCAGAATGTGATATGCCATTTTTAGCTGACGGTACTCCAGTGGACATTATTTTAAATCCATTGGGCGTTATCTCTCGTATGAACTTGGGTCAGTTATTAGAAACTCACTTAGGCTTGGCTGCTAAGACTTTAGGCTACAAAGTAGCTACTCCGGCTTTAAACGGTGTCAAAGAAGAAACTATTAGAGAAGAATTAGTCAAAGCCGGCTGGCCAGCTGACGGTAAAGTTCAGCTGTATGATGGTCGCAACGGCGAAGCTTTTCACCACAAAACAACCACTGGTATTGCCTACATGTTAAAACTAAATCACTTGGTAGAAGAAAAAATTCACCAACGTTCTATTGGACCTTATTCACTAGTTACTCAACAGCCATTAGGTGGTAAAGCACAGTTTGGTGGCCAGCGTTTTGGTGAAATGGAAGTCTGGGCGCTAGAGGCTTATGGTGCCTCCAATACTTTACAAGAAATTTTGACTATCAAGTCTGATGATGTACCAGGTAGATCAAAAGCTTATGAAGCTATCATCAAGGGCCAGCCAATTAACCGCTTAAATATTCCGGAATCATTCAATGTTTTGGTTCGCGAGCTTAAAGGCCTAGGTCTAGAAGTAGAATTGATCGGTAAACGCGAAAAGAAAATAGAAGATATCGATGAAGTAGTCGCTGAAGCCTTAGCGGCCGAAGCGCCAATCGTCATCACTGAAGAAGATGGTCTCGCTGAAGTCAGCGAAAATAGTAAAGAATAAAGTTTATAATATATTACAAATTATTTCCCCTTCCGGTAACTTATTTTCCCCCGCGTAGCGGGGGAAAAGCAAGTAGAGGAAACAAAATAATAAGAGTAAATAAGAAATAATTATTATGCCTACTCCTTCATCAACCAAAACTACTTTTATGTTGCCAGAGCAAAGCACAGTTTTAGAGTTTGATGCCATCAAATTAAAACTTGCTTCTCCTGACGATATCCATGAGTGGTCACACGGCGAAGTCGTGAAACCAGAGACGATCAACTATCGTACTCAAAAGCCAGAAAAAGATGGTTTGTTTTGCGAAAAGATTTTTGGACCTTCCAAAGATTGGGAATGTTATTGTGGTAAGTACAAACGCATTCGCTACAAAGGAGTGGTTTGTGATAAGTGTGGCGTAGAAGTGACACGCGCAGTGGTGCGTCGTGAACGCATGGGTCACATTGATTTAGCGGCGCCTGTTTCTCATATTTGGTTTTTACGTGGTATTCCATCTAAAATTGGTCTAGTGCTAGATTTGGGTGTGCAGGCTTTAGAAAAAGTTATTTACTTTGCTTCTTTTGTGATCACTCATGTGGATGAAGCAGCTCGTAAAGAAACTATTGAACAAATTCAAACCGAATTAAAAACTAAGCGTAAACAAATCGACAATGAGTTTAATCAACGCGCCCAAGAAATCAATAATCGTAAAGCCAAGTCTTTAAGCCAGGGCGAATCAGCTAACAAAGTAGAAAAACAAATCGAAAAAGAATTGATTGATTTGAATGTGGCAAAAATCGATAAACTACAGACCTTAGAAGAAGCCGCCGAGACTGCCCTGAAAGAATTGAAAGAATTACATGAATTACAAATAATTTCTGAAACAAAATATCAGGACTTATCCATGCGCTATGGTCATGTCTTTGAGGCCAGCATCGGCGCGGAAGCGGTCAGAGAATTGTTAAAGAAAATTGATTTGAAAAAAGCTTCTCTAGCTCTAGACACTGAAATTCAAAAAGCCATTCCTTCCAAACAAAAGAAATTAATTCGCCGTTCTCGTTTAATTAAAAGTTTGATTTCCAATAAAATTCGTCCCGAGTGGATGATCATGACCGCGGTGCCTGTCATCCCACCAGATTTGCGCCCAATGGTGCAGCTAGATGGTGGACGTTTTGCTTCTTCTGATTTGAATGATTTATATCGTCGTGTGATTAACCGCAACAACCGTTTAAAGAGATTAAAAGAGCTTAACGCTCCAGAAGTTATCCAAAGAAATGAAAAGCGCATGCTTCAAGAAGCAGTTGACGCCTTGATAGACAATAATGCTCGTCATGGCAAAACTGTCACCTCTTCGACTGGACAAAAACGCATGTTGAAAAGTATTGCTGACATGCTCAAAGGTAAGCAAGGACGTTTTCGTCAAAACTTACTTGGTAAGCGTGTCGACTACTCTGGTCGTTCCGTCATCGTCGTTGGCCCTCACCTAAGATTATTCCAATGTGGCTTACCAAAAACCATGGCCTTGGAATTATTCAGACCATTTGTCATCGCTAAATTAATTGAAAGAGAATTAGTGCATAATGTCCGCTCGGCTAATAGATATATCGAAGCTGGACACGCTGAAGTCTGGGATATTTTAGAAGAAATTATTGTTGGCGCGCATGTTTTGTTAAACCGGGCACCAACTTTGCACCGTTTAGGTATCCAAGCTTTTAAGCCAATTTTAATCGAAGGCAAAGCTATTCAGTTACATCCCTTAGTTTGTACCGCTTTTAACGCTGACTTTGATGGTGACCAAATGGCTGTCCACGTGCCCTTGACTGAAGAAGCTAAAGACGAAGCAGCCAACATCATGTTGTCTTCTAAAAACTTGTTAAAGCCAGCTACTGGCGATCCAGTGGTCGTGCCAAACCAAGACATTGTTTGGGGATCTTATTATCTAACCTTTGTCCCCGAAGGCATTGAAGTCAAAAAGATTTTTGCCGATGAAAATGAAGCAGAAAAAGCTTATGCCTTGGGTTTAATCGGGTTGCAAGATTTGATTAAAGTTCGGGTTGCTCGAGCTGATAACGCCATCATCACCACTTCAGTTGGTCGTGTGATTTTTAACAAAGAATTACCAGCTGGTTTAGCTTTTGTCAACAAAACTTTAGACAAAAAAGGTTTGGGAAAAATCGTGGCGGAAATTTTCCGTTCATTTTCTGGCGATGAAACTGTCGATGCCCTAGATCGTATCAAAGACATTGCCTTTAAATATATTACCGCCTCTGGTTTTTCTTGGGGCATGGGAGATATTCCGAAACTACACAATAAAAAAGACCTGATTATTCAAGGTGAGAAAAAAGTAGAAATCATCAGAGAACAATTTAACCAAGGTTTACTTACCAACAAAGAAAGATATATCAAAGTCATTGAAGTTTGGTCAGATATTAAAAATCAAATCACTGATCAAAGTAAAGATGTTTTCAAGGCCGATAACTCTATCACCACTATTATTAACTCTGGCGCTCGTGGCTCTTGGTCACAGATGATTCAGATCATGGGTATCAAAGGTTTGGTGATCAATCCAGCTGGTGATATTATCGAGCTGCCTATCAAAGCCAACTTCCAAGAAGGTTTAGATGTTTTGGAGTATTTTATTTCTACTCATGGTACTCGTAAGGGTTTGTCAGACACTGCTTTGCGTACCGCTAATGCTGGTTATTTAACTCGTCGTTTAGTCGATGTTTCTCAAGACGTGGTTGTTTTAGAAACTGACTGTAAAGACACCGAGGGTTTAGTGATGACCAAGGGTGAGAGTAAAGAGCTTAACGAAAGTCTGGCTAGCCGTGTGGTTGGTCGGGTTTTGGCCGAAGGCATTATTGACACAAAAACTAAGCAAGTCTTGATTAAAAAAGGTACTTTAGTCAGTCAAGAAATTGCCGACAAGATCGAAAAAATTGATCCAGAGTCGATTAAGATTCGTTCAGTTTTGACTTGTCGTGCTTTACGGGGTGTGTGTCAAAAATGTTATGGCTATGATTTGGGCTATAATGACTTAGTGAAGCTCGGTACGGCTGTTGGTGTGATCGCTGCTCAAAGTATTGGTGAGCCGGGTACACAGTTGACCATGCGTACTTTCCATACTGGTGGTGTAGCTTCTGAAGCTGATGTGACTCAAGGTTTACCTCGCGTAGAAGAGTTATTTGAAGCTCGTCCACCAAAGAAGAAATCTATTTTAGCACCAGTCATGGGCCAAGTGTTATTAAGTGGCACTGAACAATTAGTTAGTAAAGATAATCGTATTTTGAAAATAAAAACTCAAAATGCGCGCACGGAAAATTTTGAAATCGAAGAATCAGCTCAAGTAAAAGTTTCAGACGGCCAAGAAGTAAAACCAGGACAAACTTTATTTATTATCAACCAAAAAGAAGAAAAAACTAACCTAGGTGGAATAGTAAAAATCAAAGACGATAAATTAAGCGTCTCGGTCAAGTCCGGTGAAGAAGTGGAAGTGATTATTCCCGGTGGCTACAATCTTTGGATCAAAAATGGTGAACTAGTCGAAGAAGGTCAGCCAATGACCGAGGGTAGCGTGGACCTGCAAGAGCTCTATGAACACAAAGGTCAGTTGGCTGTGCAAAAATATATTATTGCCGAGATTAAACATATTTATTCCTCTCAAGGACAGAACTTAGATGACAAACACGTGGAATTAATCGTCAAACAAATGTTCTCTCGTGTCTTTGTCCGCGATGTTGGCGACACTGAATTATTACCTGGTGAAACCATCACGCAAACACAGTTTAAAGAAGCAAATTTGATCAACAAAGGCAAACAAGCTACTAGCGATGTCTTGTTGATGGGTATCACTAAAGCTTCTTTGACCTCTGATTCATTCTTATCCGCTGCTAGTTTCCAAGAAACTGCCAGAGTATTAATTGACGCCGCTATCACCGGCCGAGTAGATCACTTAAGAGGCTTGAAAGAAAACGTTATCATTGGTCGCAAGATCCCAGCTGGTACTGGCTATGCAGAAAGTTTAGAAAAATAAAATTTATCAAAACACCCCTTTCCCCGCTTTCGCGAGGATGACAAAGGGGTATTTTTGTTTGCGCGTATCTTGCGCGTATCTTGCGCGATTCGTTTTTTTATGCTATACTATTTATATAGTAAGGAGTATGTTTGATCCAAAGTATAAATTAAATAATAAAATTTTACTCAACTTGACAGCTATCGCTGAAGCTAAGGGCATAATTGGTCGTGCTAAAATACTTCCTCAACAAGAGTTGCGTCTACGTCGCCAGGCTGTCATTCGTATGACGCACCACTCTACTGAAATAGAAGGCAATGGTTTAGATATGGGACAAGTTGAAGCCTTGTATGCCAAGAAAAAAATAGACGCACCTGATAGGGATATTTATGAAGTAAAAAATTATCTAGCCGCTTTGAAGTATATTGAGAAGATTGTAAGCGATAAAAAAGCAATCAGCGAAAAAGTAATTTTACAAATTCATAAATTAGTCACTGACAAAACTTTAGCCCCGCAATATTGTGGTCATTATCGGCCGGGGCCAATTTATGTAGTGCGTCGAAAATTTGGAGAACCACAAGAAACTCTCTATACTGGACCAGAAGCAAAACAAGTGCCAAAATTAATGGCAGATTTTATTACTTGGCTAAAAGATAGCAAAGACTTAGAAATTAATCCCGTGCTAGTAGCAGCGATTGCTCATTTAGAAATTGCTGCTATTCACCCATTTAATGACGGCAATGGTCGTACAGCGCGTGCTTTGGCTACGCTAGTGCTTTATCAGCGAGGCTATGACTTTCGTCGTTTATTTGCCTTAGAAGATTATTATAATACCAACCGGCCGGCTTATTATAAAGCAATTAATTTAGGAAAAACATACGAAGAAAGAAAAAGAGACGCGACTTCGTGGCTAGAATATTTTACCAAAGGATTTAAAAATGAGATTGATGAGGTAAAAAATAGAATTTTGTCATTATCCACTCGTGATGTTGATGAAAAAATAAAAGCACCAATTTATCTTAGTCCTGAACAGTTAAAAATAATTGATTTTATCGATCAAGTCGGGCGGATTTCTACTAAAGACGTCGAAGATGTTTTGTCTTGCCCTAAACGAAGCGCTCAATTACAATTACAGAAATTAAAAAAGATTAAAATTATCAAAGCCATTGGTAAGGGCAAAGCCACTTGGTACGTGTCAAATTCTTAATAATATTATGACTAAAAAAATAAAACCAATTCATCCGGGTGAAATATTAAATGAAGAATTTTTAATTCCTTTTGCTATCAGTCAATATCGTTTAGCAAAAGACATTGATGTTGCGCCCAGAAGAGTTAATGAAATTATTCATGGCTCCAGAGCTATTAGTGCTAATACAGCCTTACGTCTAGCTAAATATTTTAATACTTCAGCACAATTTTGGCTTAACCTCCAATCTCACTATGAACTAGCCATCGAAAGCGATGGCATGAGCAAGGTCTTGAAAAATAACGTAAAAGTATTTGAGTTTGTTGTGTAATCTAAATTAGTGAATATAAATTCCCCGCCTTCGGCGGGGTTTTTGTTTTTTCTTTAAATATGCTAAAATATACTATGTTTAAAGTAAAATAAAACTCTAAATATGGCAAGAAAAAGAGAAAAATTAGGCAGAAATAGACGCGAGATCAGCGAAGATGAAAATTATATTGGTCACTGGACTTTGTCTCCAGAAACTAAACGCGGTATTGCGATTGTGGTGATATTTTTAGTCTTGGCTTTTTTTAATTTTACTTTTATTTTTAGGCTATGCTTTATTGAATAGCGAAAAATATTTGCTCAAGCTTAGCAATTATTTTGGTTTAGCTTTAGTACTAGCCTCTTTTTGTGCTTTATTTGATTTTTTTGTTGGTGCAGCTGAATACCAAGACGTAGTTTCTCTGGGTAGTGGTGGTGGTGCTTTAGGCTATGGTCTAGGCAAGCTCGCCCAGCAATTTTTAGGTTTTTGGGGCGCACTCGTTGCTCTCTTGGCTTTATTGACCATTGGTATTTTACTAGGCTTTAATACTTCTTTTAGGGCTATGGTAGATAGAGCTAAGGCCTTGGGTATCTTAAAAGAAAAGCTTTTGCCTAGCGGTGGTGAAGAAGATGTGCCGGAAGAAATCAGTGAAGAAGAAGAGTTTAGTACTGAAGAAAACAGCCAAGAAGAAGTCGCTATACTCGTCCACAAAGCAGAGGCTAGTCAAGAAGAAGTAGTTGAGCAAGCAGTAGCTAAAAAGCCACGTAAGATTATCGTGCCACTCGAGCTTCTGACTTACTCCAATTCCAAACCAATGTCCGGTGATATCGACGCCAACATGGCCAAGATCAAAAAGACTTTAGAAAACTTTGGCATCGAAGTAGAGATGTCGGATGTCAATGTCGGACCAACAGTCACCCAGTATACTTTGCGTCCAGCCGAAGGTGTAAAGCTGGCTCATATTTTGACTCTACAAAATGATTTAGCTCTAGCTTTAGCTGCGCACCCCTTGAGAATTGAAGCCCCTATTCCTGGAAAATCTTTAGTGGGCATTGAGGTACCAAATCAGACCGTCTCAATCGTAAAGTTGAGAGAAATTTTAGAAAGTGATGAATATCGTAAACGTAAAAATAATTTATTTATTTCTCTTGGTAAAGATGTCGCCGGCACACCGAAGCTAGCTAACTTAGGCAACATGCCACATTTATTAATCGCCGGGGCGACTGGCTCGGGAAAATCTGTTTGTGTCAATAATATTATTTTAAGTTTGATTTATGAAAACTCACCCGACGAATTAAAGTTTATTTTAGTTGACCCCAAGCGCGTGGAACTTTCAGTTTATAATAATATTCCCTATTTACTCACACCAGTCATCAATGAGCCAGACAAAACTATCAATGCTTTACGTTGGGCTGTCTCGGAAATGGAGCAACGCTATAAGCTTTTACAAGCTGCTAACAAAAGAAATTTAGAGAGCTATAACAGTGCGGTGATTGTCAATAAACTACCATATATCGTGATCATCATCGACGAGTTAGCTGACTTGATGCAAACCGCCGCTAAAGAAGTAGAGGGGGCTATTATTCGTTTGGCGCAAATGGCTCGTGCCGTCGGTATTCATTTAGTTTTAGCCACCCAAAGACCATCGACTAACGTTATCACTGGTTTGATCAAAGCCAATATTACTTCGCGTATTGCTTTTTCGGTCGCTTCAAATATTGACTCTCGTACAATTATTGATTCGGCTGGGGCAGAAAAACTGCTAGGCAAAGGTGATATGTTGTTTATGACCGCTGAACTCACTCACCCCGGCCGTATTCAAGGCGCTTATGTGTCAGATGAAGAAATTAGTGCCGTGATTGACTATATCAAATCTCAAGGTGGTGAGCCAGAATATGATCCAAAGATAGTAGAAAAGATTGGTCACTCACATGGCGTCATGGGCTCAAGCTCCGGTGGCAATGACTACGAAGATGATTTGACCATGGAGGCTAAAGAGGCGGTGATTAAAGCCGGCAAAGCTTCGGCCACGCTTTTGCAAAGACGTTTGCGCGTCGGCTATGCGCGAGCTGCCAGACTACTAGATATTTTGGAAGAAATGGGTGTAGTGGGCCCTGGTGATGGTGCCAAACCCAGAGAAGTTTTAGTTTCCCAAGATGAGCTAGAAGAAAATTTTTCGACTGAATTAGACGAAACAGATTTAGGTGAAGTTAACGACGAAGAAAGTTTGCTAGATGAAGAAGATGATTTAGCAGAAGAGGTGCAAGCTAGAAAATTTTAAGTACACCATGGTAAATTTTCAAAGAAAAACAATCAGCCAAGGACAAACAGTTAACAATCGTTTGAAACAAAGTAGACAAGAGCAGGGCTTGAGCTTGGAGCAAGTTTCGGCCGCTACTAAAATTCAAATTAAATACCTAGAACATTTAGAAGTTGGTGATTATCAAGCCTTGCCTGGTGAAATTTATATTCGCACCTGGCTTAAGCTTTACGCAGACTTTTTAGCTTTACCGAGTCGCGAATTATTAAGTGACTATAAAAAAGAAAAAGTAGTGGGTGATCAATTTAAAGATGAAGAATTAAAAAAAGAAAATAAATTTGCTAAATATTTAGGCCCGCACCTTGTCAGAAAAATACTCTTAGCTGCAGTTGTGTTATTAGCCTTGAGCTATTTGGTCTGGGAAATAAATAATATTATTTCTCCACCGAAAGTAGAAATTTTTTCTCCTAGCGCTGATTTAAAAACTGGTGCCAGCTCGGTAGATATTGAGGGTAAGAGCGAGCCAGAAGTGCAATTGTTTATTAACAATGAATTAGTCTTATTAGATGAACAAGGAAATTTTAAAACTAATGTAGCCTTAAGCATCGGCTTGAATAATTTAGAAATAAATGCTAAAAAGAAGCATAGTAAAACACAGACGATTTATTTAAATATTTTACGCGAAGAAGTAGCGGGATTTATACAAACTAATTAATTAGATATTCAGCAAAATCAGGCCTTTTGCTCAAGAAAGAAAGAATCATATGGCAAACGAAAACAAAGAAGCTAAAAAACAAACAACAAAAATTAATACGGCTACTGAAAATGCGATCAATCAGATTCGTAGTCGCTTTGGCGAAGGCTCGATCATGAAATTGGGTGAAGCCAAGGCGATGAATGTCGAGGTAGTTTCAACTGGCTGTCTCTCACTAGACATTGCTTTGGGAGTCGGCGGTATACCAAAAGGTAGAATAGTTGAAATTTATGGACCAGAAGCTTCTGGTAAAACCACCCTAGCTCAACATATTGTCGCCGAAGTGCAAAAACAAGGTGGAGTAGCTGCTTTTGTGGATGCGGAGCACGCTCTTGATCCTGACTACGCCAAAAGAATCGGTGTCAATATCGATGACTTGTTTATTTCTCAGCCAGATACTGGTGAGCAAGCTTTAGAAATCGTCGAGACCTTGGTTCGCTCCGGCGGCATCGATGTGATTGTTATTGATTCGGTGGCTGCTCTAGTACCCAAGGCAGAAATCGAAGGTGAGATGGGCGCCTCACACATGGGCTTACAAGCCAGACTCATGTCTCAAGCTTTGCGTAAGCTGGCTGGTATCGTCGGTAAGAGCCATACCATCATCGTCTTTATCAATCAAATTAGGATGAAGATCGGTGTATTTTTTGGTAATCCGGAAACAACTCCGGGTGGCAATGCTTTAAAGTTTTATTCTTCTGTCCGTATCGAAGTCAGACGTTCTGCTCAAATCAAACAAGCAGAAAAAATCATCGGCAACCAAGTCAATGCTAAGGTAGTCAAAAATAAAGTCGCCGCCCCATTCAAAGGCACTACTTTTGATATCATGTACAATGAAGGTATCTCCGTGGCTGGTGATGTTTTGGATGTTGGCTTGAGTTTTGATGTCATCACCAAGTCCGGTAATTCTTATAGTTATGGCGATATCAAGCTGGGCGTTGGTCGTGAAAACGCTAAGGCTTATTTAAAAGAGAATAAACAACTATTAGCTGATATCAAGAAAAAAGTTTGGAGCGAATATAAATCTCGCGAGATCGAGTAAAAATAATGTCTACGGCAAATAAGATATTTTCGAACACTTTATGGCAGGTTATTTTAAGGGCCATTAGCATTTTAATTGGCGTTTTAAACTTGTCTTTAATTACCCGTATTTTGGGCACTACCTCTTTTGGTTTTTATACTACTATTTTTGCTTTTGCCCAGACCTTCATGATTTTAGCCGACTTAGGCTTATATTTGACTTTGCTAAGAGAGATTTCCACTGCTGAAAAAGCAGAGCAAGAGAGCAAGATAGTAAACAATATTTTTACGATTCGTTTTTTTGCGTCACTAATAGTTTTGGTTTTAGCGCCAATTGCTATCATCTTTTTCCCCTATGCCCCAGAAGTAAAAACTAATCTAATTTATTTTATTTTGACTTTCTTTTTACAAAGTTTAGTTTCTACTCTAGCCGCTGTTTTTGCTAAAAAACTAGCTATGCCACTAGTTGCTATTGCCGACTTATTAAATAAAAGTGTTTATTGTTTTATTTTGTTTTATTTATTTTTTAATACTGGCAGTTTACGTAGTGTTTTAGCTTGGCATTCTTTCACTCAAGCCTTAGGCGTGATTTTGCTGATTATATTTTTACGTAAATTTGTCAAATTACATTTTGCTTTTGACTTTTCCTATTGGCGAAAAGTTTTTATTACTACTTGGCCGCTAGCCTTGACCACGGTTTTGAATTTAGTTTATTTTAAAGCCGACACTTTAGTTTTATCAGCTTATGCTCCAGCTGAAGTGGTAGGATTATACGGCGCGCCATATCGAGTATTAGAAGTTTTAGCTACTTTTCCGCACATGTTTATGAGTTTGATTGTGCCTTTGTTTACGGCACATTATTTACAAAAGAATTGGGAGCAACTACAAATTTTAAGTCAGCATGTTTTTGATTTTTTTGTGATTTTAAGTGGTTTGATTTTAGTCAACATTTGGCTAGTGAGTAAACCTTTGATGATTTTATTAGCTGGTCGTGATTATGCTGGCTCTGGGCCATTGTTAAATATTTTGATCATCGCCACCGTGGCTATTTATTTTGGTACTTTTTTTAGCTACCTTGTCGTTGCTATCAACAAGCAAAAAGAAATGGTCAAGTATTTTTTTATCGCAGCAATAGTTGGCCTAAGTACTTATTTTATCTTTATCCCTAAATACGGAGCACCCGCTGCCGCTTGGCTAACAGTTTTGGTAGAGCTTTTACTTTGGTTTTTTGCTTATTTAGTTATTAAAAAACACTTGCCTTTAAAATTTTTTTCACCAGTTTTTTTCAAAACTGTTTTAGCCAGCTGCTTGGCTTTTATTTTAGGGAAATTTGTTTTTAGCTATTCTTTTATTTTGTCTATTATAGTAGCTAGCTTGGTTTACGTGATAGTTTTATACGTCACCCGCGGCATCAGTAAAGAGCTATTAAAAAAAATACTAACTAAAACTGACTAATGATAAATTTCTTATTAATTCCTCTTATCATTTTATTTTTTGCACTTGCTTGGCGCAGCCGTATTTTAGCTTTAGCTGTTTTAATTGTTTTACTGCCCAGCTATGGCTGGCGCTTTAATTTCTTTGGCTTACCAAGTTCATTACTTGAGCTGATGTTTTTAGTTTTATTTGCTGTCTGGTTTTTCGACCGTAGGGAGACCCCGCTTCGCGGGGTGCTCACCCTGCCTAAGTATTGGCGTCTATGGCTCGCTGCTTGGTTAGCGGTTTCTCTCATGGCTTTAATGTATCATTTTAATTTCAGCTCTTTAGGCTTATGGCGTGCTTATTTTCTCGAACCAATTTTATTTAGTTTTTTAGTGTTAGATTTAGCTCGCCTAGATTCGGCGAAGCTGGCTAAGGGCAAAAAAAATCGAGCTATTATTTTTAACAGCTTCGCTGTTTTAATTTTATTTTTAAGCGTCGTTGCCCTTTATCAGTATTTTACGGACTGGAGACTACCCGCAGCCTATAATTATCCCAACATCAAAAGATTAACCGCTGTTTTTTCTTATCCTAATGCCGTCACTTTATTAGTAGCGCCACTCCTCGCCTTTTTATTCGCTTATATTTTTGAATTAAAAAATACGCTCTCTTCCTGGAACAGAGGGGCTATTCTATTAAACGTTTTGGCTGGCACTTGGCTAGTCTTGATGACTAAAAGCGAAGCGGCGATTTTAGCCTTAGCTTGTGCTCTATTTATTTTTGTTTTCTTTAAACTAAAAACTAAGTGGCAGCAAGGTTTTTTCTTGGGTCTAGCTTTATATTTAGTTTTCTTTTCGGCCTTAAAAAACTATTTCCTCACCGCCTTTAATGATTTGTTTCATCCGGCGGTTAGTCATTTCACTAGCTCACTAGCTATCCGTGGCTTACAGTGGCAAGAAACTCTATTGATGTTAAAAGAGCATTGGTTTTTTGGAGCGGGCTTAAATGGCTACCAGACATTGTTTGCCCAATATCATCAAATCACTTGGCTGGAAATATTTTTATATCCTCATAATATTTTTCTAAATTTTTGGGTGGAGCTGGGAATTTTAGGTTTATTATTATTTTTAGTTTTTATTTATTTAATAACTAAAGATTTAAAACAATTATTTTTAGCCAAACATTATTTAGCTTGGCCCTTAAGTTTGTCTTGGTTAGTTGTCTTTGTGCAGGGTCTAGTCGATGCGCCTTATTTTAAAAACGATTTGAGCTTATTATTTTTCTTGCTTTTAAGCCTGACCATTGTCAGCACGCAAGATGAACAGAATTAAATTATCGATTATTTTATTTATTTTAGGCCTCACCTGTCTGGTGGGCGCTTTAGTTTTAGCCCGCTCCGACGAAGCCATAGCGAGGCGAGCCAAGACCAGTAATAATTTATTAGTCGAACAAAAACAAGTTGTAGTAGTAAAAAAAATAGTCACTTCTACGCCAGCAATTATCGAGCCTAAAGTAGAGGAGCCAAAGTCATTGAGTTTTATTTTTACTGGTGATATTATGCTGGCTCGGCACGTAGATTTTTTGAGTAAAAAAAGCAAAGATGAAGCTTACCCTTTTTTAAAAATCAAAGATTTTTTGAATTCAGCGGATATTACTATTGGTAATTTAGAAGGTCCGATAGTGAAAAATTATTTTATTGTGCCAAATAATAGCACGCGTTTTTC